>CEVB01012964.1_pt1 | contig 24470 bp, 12 predicted proteins | sample 531381 | NCBI WGS metagenome assembly CEVB01 (sample SAMEA2622763, study PRJEB7988) | marine metagenome | biome: marine biome (ENVO:00000447); feature: surface water layer (ENVO:00002042); material: "saline water (ENVO:00002010), including plankton (ENVO:xxxxxxxx)" | depth 5 m | reverse complement strand
GAAGAGGTTCTTACGACTTCTATAAGTCTGACTTTAGATACTTAAATGATAAAGCTACAAGAGGTGGTATTAACGATGCTGCTGGAACAGATGCTATTAGAGGCGTTTTAATTCCAGCTGGTACATCTACTGTGTATGATCAGCAATTAGGTAAAAACTTAAAGCGACCTTTCTTACACGTTAGATATAGAGCTTCTGCAACTGATGACCGAAGAATGAAGACTTGGGTCACTGGTTCTGTCGGGGCTACTACGTCTGCGCTTGATGCAATGCAGTTACACTTCTTAACTGAAAGATGTTTAGTTACTCAAGGTGTTAACAACTTTATGTTAATGAAGTAAGACTATTTATTTATAAGGGCGGTCTCGTATCGCCCTTATATTTTTTTTAATTTTTATTATATTATATTATGGCAAATAAAAAAGAAACAACTAAGGTTAAAGAACCTGTAGTTGAAGAAACAATAGCTGTTGAAGAACAGCCGGTTGTAAAAAAACAACCTAAGGTTGAAGCTCCTAAAATAAAAGCTAAATCAAAAAATACTTGGCAAGTAAAAGATAGAGTATATTATTTAAAAGGAAGAAAAAAGCCTTTATCTCACTCTATAAGATCTTCTAATTTATTTTGGTTTGATACAGAAAAAGGTTATGAAAGAGAAATAAAGTATTGTCAAAACCAAAGAACGTGCTTTGTTGACGAAATGAAAGGTGATCAAAGATTAGAGCATATTATTTTTAGAAGCGGTAGTTTATTTGTACCAAAAGAAAAAGTTACATTACAAAAGTTTTTATCTTTATATCATCCTCATAATGGTAAATTATTTTATGAATACAAGCCTGAAGTTGTAGCTGAAGATCAAATTGAAACATTAGAATTAGAAGCTGATGCTATAATTCTAGCTAGACAAATTGATATTGATTTAGCTGAAGCTATAATGAGAGTAGAGAAAGGATCTGAGGTATCTAATTTAAGTTCTAAAGAACTTAAAAGAGATTTATTAGTATTTGCTAGAAATAATCCTAAATTATTCTTAGAACTAGCAAATGATGATAATGTAGTTCTTAGAAACTTTGGTATTAAAGCGGTTGAACAAGGTGTATTAAAATTATCAAGTGATCAAAGGTACTTTACGTGGGCATCAAATAATAGAAAGGTAATGACAGTTCCTTTTGACGAACATCCATATACTGCTTTAGCTCATTGGTTTAAAACTGATGAAGGTATGGAAATATATTCAAACATAGAAAAAAGATTTAATTAATATCTTTTAACTTAATATTAATAGCCACTCATTATGGGTGGCTATTTTTATTTAAGGCTAACCTTTCACTTTATTATGTAACTATATTATAGTAAAATACACTTATAAAAAAACAACATGATAAGTATAAATAGAGTATATCAAAAAGTATTAGCTATAGCAAATAAAGAACAAAGAGGTTATATAACGCCTCAAGAGTTTAACTTGTTTGCTGACAAAGCTCAAATGGAAATATATACAGGTTATTTTCATAGAATAAAAAACTCAACAATGAAACCTTCTAATCAAGAGCCTTATGCTGACGAAGTAGAAATATTAGAAGAAAAGTTACATCCGTTTCATATTGATAGAACTTATAACGTAACTACTAATTCGCTAGATCTTACTTCTGATCCTAGTGACTCAACAGCTACAATAGAAGATATACATAAGTTAATAAGTGTAACAGCTCTTAGTTCTTCTAGAGGAGTTGGTAATAAATTAACACAATTAAATAAACATCAAATAGCTTATACAGAAAATAATCCACTAACAAAAGCTACTTTAAAAAGATCTATATTTGTTAGAGAAGATGCCAATACATTAACTATATTACCATCTGCATCAACAAGTACATTTAATGTAGACTCAAACAGTAACGGCTCTAATGATGCTGAGTCTTTTGAAGTTAGTTATTATAAAAGACCTTTACCTCCTAATTGGACTTACAATGTTTTAGGTGGCAAAGCTCTTTATAATGGTAGTGCTGCAGACTTACAGAACTTTGAGTTACATCCTAGTGAAGAAGAAGTTTTAGTTTCAAGAATATTAATGTTAGCTGGAGTTATGATGAAACAACCAGATGTACAACAAGCCGGTATAGCCGATCTTCAAATAATAAATCAATCGCAAAATAATTAAAAATGGGATTACTAAGTCAAAGCCAGTCACAGTATTATAATTCAAGCAACTCTGCTAATTATGGAGACTATCAGTTTACTTCTTTAGAAAATATTATAAATGCTTTTATGTTTGCTTATGTTGGTGAAGATAAAATTATAGGTAAAGTAAATAGAACTGATGTGCAGTTCCATGCTATGAGAGCTATACAAGAATTATCTTACGATGTATTAAGGTCTTTTAAGTCTCAAGAAATAGAAGTACCTAATACACTTTCTATGATATTACCTCAAGACTATGTTAACTATGTTAAATTAGTTAGAGTAGGTGATGATGGTATTGAGAGAATTTTATATCCAGCTAGAAAAACTTCAGATCCTTTTGCTATAACTCAAGATGCTGATGGTAATTATGACTTTTCTACTGGCGCTAAAAGAAAAATAACAATTGATTTTACTTCAGGTGTAGTACCTGACGACAGAGGTGTAAAGTTAGGCATTGTTTCAGGTGGTGTTCAAAATGATGTTTATTTTATAGTTCAAGATAATACTGCTGACTCTTCTCCTTTAAACCTTCAAATAGGTACAGATTTAATAGAAGTTAATAACTCTATAGCTCAAGTTGTTTTAATGACAGTATCTTCTTTAACAACAACTTCTCAAGCAGCTGCTTTTGCTGAAGCTATAAATAATTTTGCTGGTGGTAATTTTTATACAGCAACTTCAGAAGGACCCTTGTTAACTGTTGAGTATAAATTTGACAACATATCAACACCAACTTCAGAAGGAATATTAGCTAGTAGTGGTTCAGTAGCTGTAGCTCCAACTGTTATAAACGCGGGTAGCTCTGCTGGTGATAGTCTAATAGAACAAGTACCTAGTGATACATTTAGTAGTTTTAAAAGTCAAACACCTGTAGATTATCATCACTATGATATAAACTATGTTACAGATATAGAAGTGTCTAATAAAGGAAGAAGGTATGGATTAGATCCTCAATACTCTCAAATGAACGGTAGTTTTTTTATAGACAACTTAAGAGGTTTGATAAAGTTTGGATCTGATTTAGCGGGTGAAACTATCACACTGCACTATGTTAGTGATGGCTTAGGTACTGACGCTGAAATGGTTGTGCATAAATTTTGTGAAGAAGCTGTTTATAAACATATAGCTTATGGAATTTTATCTACTAAATCTAATATACCACCATTTATAGTTCAAAGATTTAAACGAGAGAAATTTGCTGAAACTAGAAAAGCAAAAATAAGATTATCAAACATTAAGATAGAAGAATTTACACAAGTACTAAAAGGTATGGGTAAACAAATTAAATAGTTATGCCGGAAATTAAACACACATTTACTGCCGGTAAAATGAACAAAGATCTTGATTTAAGATTAGTTCGTAACGGTGAATATAGAGATGCTAAAAACATACAGGTTAGAACAACAGATGCAGACTCATCTGGTGATGGCTCAGCTGGTACAGCTCAAAATTTAAAAGGTAATAAAGAGTTAGGTGGTGCTTATGTTACAACTGGTTATGATGGCAACTCTACAAAAATAATAGGTAGTGTTGCTGATGAAAAAAGTAACAAGTCTTATTTCTTTGCGGCCGCTCCACTTCCAAGTGATGGCAATGGTATTGCAGATAAAAACACTATAAGCGCTGAGTCTATAAACACTAGTGATTTAGATAACAAACTTAAATTTTGGGTTGACAGTATTATAGAAGTTGATGCAGATACTGAAACAGTTCAACCTATTTTTGTAGATGTTTTTGGTATTACTGGTTTAGGTTCTGAAATACTTTCTAGTGAACCTGGTGATAGTAATAATCCTAGTGCTATTTTTTTAACAGATCAGTCTTCTAGCGCTGCTTCAGTTACTGCTTTTACCTCTAATACTTACACGTCTTTTAATGTTAAAAATGATGTTAAAGACCAAATTAAAGTTGGTATGAGAGTTAGGTTTACTCTTGTTAGTACATCTGGTGTTATTCAAAACATGACTAACGGTGAGTTTAATGTAGATGTATCTATACCTTCAAATGAAAATTTAGACTTATCTAGTGATTTTGAAACTTCAAACGAAGTAATTAGCATAAATGGAAATACAGTTTTTATAGATCAGTCTGGACAACAATTAAACATGAGTGAATTATCTGGTACTTTTATAATTCATTTTTTTGATCCTGAAAGAGTTTTAAATTTTAATTACAATTCTAAAAACATATCAAGCTCTATAAATATAATTGATGATTTATTGTTTTGGTCAGATGGTGTTGATGAACCTAAAAAAATAAATATAAAAAGATGTTTAGCTGGTACAGATACAGAAACATATTTAACGAGTCCAAAGCACACTAAGCTTATGGTTAAAAAAGCTGATGGTAGCTTAGGAAAAATATCATCTGTTGAAAATTTAGATACACCTAACAATCCTAATAATTTTATAGGTGTTAAAAAAGAACACATAACTGTTATAAGAAAAAAACCTACTACGCCACCTATACTTGAAATGAAGAGAACTAATAGGTCTGGACAGTTAGTTGTTAATGTAGATTACCCAAATACAAATTCATCTGGTAATTTAATAGGTGGTTTTGTGTCTTATTATACAAACCCTCAAGATATTGATGAAGACGGCGTTGTAAATATTGTTGAAACTGAAACAGACTCACCTTCATCTGCAGATCAAACTTACTTAATACAACCTGGTGATGAAGTCGCTACAGGTGGATCTGAAAGATATATTAGATTACCATCTGATATAGACATTAGAGAAAACGATATACTTAGGTTTTCTAGTACTTCTTTTAATTTATCACCTGTTATTATAGACGCTCAAGTTATACAAGGACCTATATTTTATGAAGCATCAACAGATACTAACGGTTATATAATCAAGTGTGTATTTGTTGATAGTAGACTAAGTTTACTACAACCAACTAATTGGGATGTAGAAGTTTTATTATCAAAACCACTTTTTGAAACTAAATTTGGTAGGTTTGCTTATAGGTATAAATACGAAGACGGTGAGTGCTCTGCTTTTTCACCCTGGTCTGAGTTAGCTTTTTTACCTGGCGATTTTTTATATTCACCTAAAAATGGTTTTAACTCTGGCATGGAAAACAATGTTAGAGAACTTGTTGTTAGAGGTTTTATTCCTAGCAACTCAGTAAGACCTCATGATGTTAGAACTGTTGATGTGCTTTTTAAAACAACAGATGATGCCAATGTGTATGTTGTTAAAAGTATAACAAGGGAAATAGATGATGAGTGGGAAAACTTTGTTGATGCTTTTGATGGCTCTGGTAATGAACTTGAAGTTGTAGAAGATTTTGGTAAGTTAACTATAACATCTGAAATGATAAATAGAGTTTTAGAGTCTAATCAATTATTAAGATCTTGGGACAATGTTCCTAGAAGTGCTAAAGCTCAATCGGTTACTGGTAGTAGACTAGTTTATGGTAACTACGTACAGGGTTATGATATAAACAATAACGTTGGTTTAAAACAATTAATAATATCAAATCCTGTTGCTTTTCCAACACCTGAAAAGTCTGTTAAGTCTATGAGGACTTATAAGTGGGGTATGGTGTTCGGAGATAAATACGGTAGAGAAACACCAGTACTACCTAGTACTTTTAAAACAGATTCAGGTGAAGTTATAACCGGAGATGCTGCTGTAGAAAAGTCTTTAAGTTATTTTAAAAATAACTTTCAATTACAACAAGACTGGTCTAGTCAACCTGAAGACTGGATGGATTATGTTAAGTATTATGTAAAAGAAATATCTACAGAGTATTATAATCTAGTTATGGATAGATATTTTGACTCTGGTGACGATGGTGTTTGGATATCATTTAACTCTGCTGACAGAAACAAAGTTGATGAAGAAACTTACTTAATACTAAAAAACGAACATGGTAGTCAAACACCTGTTTTGGAACCTGCTAGATATAAAATTTTAGCTATAGAAAATGAAGCACCTGAATTTATAAAGAGAAGAAAAGAACCTATTGGTAGTGTTATTATTGACTCTAGTAATATATATGGAACAGATGACGTATCAGATGCTGTACCAACTTTGTTATCTAATCAAAATGAAATTAACACCGAAAATGAATTTAGTTTTACTAAAGATGATTTTAAAGGAACTGCTATAGTTAAAATAAAAGGTACATTTGTAAATAACAATATAACGCCAGCTGTTACATTTACAGCTGAAAGCCCATTTAGAAATATAGGTAATTTTACCGATGGAGGTATATATATAACAGAGGTTTTTTCTAGTGAAGATGTTGATATGTACAATATTATAAACAATCAATTAATTGAACTAGGTATATCTGCTGACTTACCTCAATCTTCTGTTGATGGACTTGGTGATGGTGAAACAGCTAGTATAGTTTATAGTTTAGAATTTTTTGATGAAGTACCTATTGAGGGGCCAGAATTTAACGGTAAGTTTTTTGTAAAAATACAAAGAAACGAAACATTAGACGCTAAAATAACTTCTCAAAGTTCTGGAGATTATAATATAGAGCAAGAGTTTGACATAGCTTATATATCTAACACGTTAGATAATCCAGCTTCAGTTGGTCCAAAAAGTACTTATACTTGGGGTACTAATACTGTTAGCGGCTTTACATCAGGTAATATTGAAAGCCTTGTTGATGCGCCTAGCACATCAAACAACACGTTAAGATTTAATTTTAATGATGAAGGTGATACTTTAGTGCTAAATGCTAACAACACACAAGGTGTAAATAAGTTTGGACCTGGAGATCCTATAGCAACAAAAACGTTTTGGCAAAATTGGTTTAATACAACTACAACTCAAATATTTATAGATGAAGCTCCAGCTGCTATGGATTACACTTTTAGAATTACTAGCGATGAAAGTGTTGGAACAAATTTAGTAAATCCGTTTTATAGCTCAAGAGTACTACATTATTTTGGAAGTGACAAGCCTATTAGTCATAGTCTTTATAGAGTTAACGGTTCTAACGATGCTAACGGTTTAGAATTTAATGGTGTTACAGGTCCACAAATATTTGGAAGGTTTGAAAGCGATGTTAATCTTCCTATTAATTTAGGTAGCGCAACTGGTAATATACAAACAACTGTTTTAAGTGAGCCTTTTCAACCACTAGCCACTGTAACAGGAGAGGTATCTAACGGAGGATTTGGTAATATAGGCTATAGTGAAAACTTTAAACCAGCGGGCTTGTCTGTTGGTTTTGCTGAGTCAGGTCAGTTTGGTCAATTAACCTTTTCTTGTGTAAGTAACAATATTAGTACTACTAACGGTAGAGGTGTTAATACCACACAAAGAGGTAAAGTTACAACTACTGGAGGTGGTGGTAATGGTGGTGCGTATGGAGCAAATCAATATCAAAATAATAGTTCATACAACGTATCTTTTGATGCTACTACTGAAACATATCCAACTCAATTTATACCTGGAACTAATGAAGATTTTAAAAATAAAATGCAAACAGCTGGAACTTTATTTAGGTTTCCATCAGATCCAAGTGGCACTGTTTATAGAGTTTTAACAAATGAACAAGAGGTAAATCCATTTCCTGCTTTAGTAGGACAAGCTTCTAATGCAGACTTAGAAGATAATTCAGATATATTTGAAGGTCCTTTAAGTATACATAGAGTCTCTAATTTTTACGATCAGACACAGACTGAGGAAAGTAATATTAATGAAACAGCTTCATTAAGATCTTCTTTTATAATTAGATTTGCAAGAGTTGGTGAGTTAAATGAGACAATACCTGGTACTGGTATAGATGCTGAATACTTTGATCCAAGAGGTCAAGTTGCTCATGATGGTACAGAAACTTTAAAAATACAAATACTATCTAAAGCTATACAAGCTGGTGAAGATTTGTTTTTTGAAACAACAGCTGCTTGTTGGGAAACTGAACCAAAAGAAACAACTGATTTAGATATTTATTACGAAGCAAGTCCAGCTATACCTATGACTTTAAAAAATAATAATATACAATCTTTTGTTCAGTCTTCTATAAATAAAGATTTAGCTAGTTCATTTTATGCTAAACCTAGAGTAACAGAAGGTAATTACGAGTATATAGAAATGTCTAGTGACGCTTATGTTAATAAATCTTTTCAAGATAATATAATACAAATAAAACATAATTATTCTTTACCACAAAGTATTTCATCAACTACATCCCCAACATCTGATAATTTAGTACCAACTTTTAATGCTGGTGGTTCAAACACTTTTAAAACAATAAATAAAAATATAGTTGCTATAGGTGACGAAGTTTGTTTTGCAAGACCAGATGGTTATCAAACAAAGTCAGTTATAGTAGAGCATTTACAACAAGTTGAAAACGCTGGACCAGACTCTTTTAAAGTTTCTAATAATATTGGAATAACACCTGGTTCTAGCGGCTTTAGTTTAGAAGTTACTGAAAATAAAACTATATTAAGATGTGCTACTACGACTGCTGGTGGTCCAAATGGTTTATTTTTATCTCAAGTTACTAATTTTGATGCTGTAACAAATGTTGTAGATGAAAATTTTAATACTGTTGCAACTCAAGATGGTGTTACTTTTTCTGATTCTGATTTAAGCGAAATAGCTCCAAATAGCCAAACAACTCAAGTTAAGTTAGGTATGCATGTTTATGGCAATGAGGGAACAGTAAAGCTTCCTAAAGGAACTTTTGTTGAAAGCACTAAATATATTAGTGCAATTAGTATTCCCGGTTTTACTTTTACCGAACCCCTTGTCGCGCTTGCTCAAGACATTGAAATATTAGAAATAACCTTAAGTAAAGCACTTATAAGTACTAATACTGGAGAAAATCTTATTGCAGCTTTTTGGGGCAACACTATTGGTATTACTTTCTTTTTTCAAGAACAAACAGGATTTTTTAGAATTGACAAAAATGTGTGGAGATATCCTGTTATTTTAAATTGGTTTAATTGTTATTCGTTTGGTAACGGCGTTGAGTCTGATAGAATACGTGATGACTTTAATACACCTACAATAGATAATGGCTGTAGAGTTTCTTCTACATTTTTAGAGTATGGAGAGGAGAATATAAGCAGCGGACTTATACACTCTGGTTTATATAACTCAATATCAAGTGTTAATAACTTGAACGAGTTTAATATGGCTGAGAAAATTACAAAAAATATAAATCCGTCATACGGTTCTATACAAGCTTTAAAAAGTAGAAATAATAACATAGTTGTTTTTTCTGAAGATAAAGTTTTAAAAGTGCTAGCAAATAAAGATGCTGTATTTAATGCAGATGGTAATCCTCAACTAGTGGCTACAAATAGAGTTTTAGGTGACGCAACACCTTATGCTGGTGACTATGGAATATCAAATAATCCTGAGTCGTTAGCTTCTGATAGCTATAGATTATATTTTACAGATAAACAAAGAGGCGCTGTACTTAGATTATCTATGGATGGTTTAACGCCAATATCTGATGTTAACATGAGAACTTACTTTAGAGAAAATTTAAAGTTATGTGATTCACTAGTTGGTACGTTTGATGGGGTAAATGGAGAATATAACTTATCTTTAAACTATAAAGAAGAGCATCAAAAACAAAACTTATCAGTTAGCTTTAATGAAGGTAGTAAAGGTTGGGTTAGTTTTAAATCTTTCGTACCATCAGCTGGTTTAACTGTTGCTGGGAAATATATAACTTCACCTAGTCAAACAACTGGCTCACAAGATACTATAAGTAAAATGAACAAAGTTTATGTTCATGATGACGATACTGCTGGTAGAAATAACTTTTATGGAACGTCTCATGACTCTTCTATTGAAATTGTTTTTAATGATTTGCCTAGCGTTGTAAAATCTTTTAAAGCTATTAATTACGAAGGAACTCAAGCTCAAGTTATAAACATGCAAACTCTAGCTGATGAAGGAGGCTTAACGTATTCAGATGAATATTATAATTTAGATGGACAGACTGGCTGGTATGTTGATACTTTTACTACAGACATGCAAGTTGGTCAAGTTAATGAATTTATCAATAAAGAAAACAAGTGGTTTAATAGAATAACAAGTTTAAAAAGTAATTTAACTGTTGCTGATATTAAAAATGACTTAGGCCAAATAGCTGTTCAAGGTTTAGGTAATCCTATATCTAGTGATTCAACTGGTAATATATTAAGTTCTACCGAAGTAAATATTGTTATAGGTGAACTACCACCACTTGAGATAATTTTTGCTCAAAACAATTCTCAGACAGTGCTACTTAGTCAAAACACGGGTTTAGTAAGTGCTCCAAAAAAATATACTTGGATAGGGCCTAATGGTGTTGTAGCTAGAATATATATTGATCCTGTATTAAATAACACAGAAGTTGATTTTATAGTAGATGGAACAATTCCTTTTAACATAGGTGCTAGTGGTCCATATTTACAGACCGATTTCTATACTGAGTTTAATTACTTTGGAAATGTAAACACAAATTATACACTTTTTGGAGAAGGTCTTTGGACAATAAAAATAGAAGAGTTTACTAATTTTGACGAAGCTGATGATCCTATAGACTTTTCAAGTAGATCTATTACAGGTCAAGTGTTTTTAACTGACGGATCTGGTTTTTCAGAAAACTTTGATTCATTAACTTTATACAATGGCTAATTATACTATAACAAATTTTTTAACAACAGAAACTAAAAACGATTCTATATTTTTTAACAATATGGCTACTTCTGGTAGTATTACTATAAAACCAAACTCTGGTTATGTAGTTTCTGCTTCAGATTTTTCTGTAATTAATTTACCATCTAGTATAGAGTCTGTAGTTTTTACTAATTCATCTACTGCTGGAGCTGTTGGTAACAATGTTGTAGGTACTGCTACATTTAGCTCTGATTTTACAGCGTCTTCTAATTTAAATATATTTTTAAATATAGTTGGTGATGCTAAGTTGTTTGATGAAAACGATGTTTCATTTTCTTTTAAATCAAATATAATAGACAATAGTGGTAATAATTTATTTGCTACGTCTACTTTTACAGACTCAACAAGTTCTTTAACAGAGTCTACTACTGACGGTATAAAAACAGTTGCTATATCTAGTACTTTAAAAAAAGATGTTAAAACAACTATAGGAACTTTAAAAGTTACAGCTACTTCAGGTTATTATTTTAAAAACAAACCAATATTATTTTATAAAAATTCAGATGCTGATTTTATTGTTATTGAAACAACGTCTGTTGTAAAATCTAGTGGTAATGTTTTTATTAGAGGTAGAAAATCTTTAATAACAGAATACTCTTTTGATATAATTGCTACTGTAAATAGAAATATAACAACAAGTGATATAAACTTAATTTACACAGCTCATAAAATACACGAAGAAGTAAAACAAATAACTAGTTTTAATTTCAGTAGAGAGAGGTTTATAAGCGCTTTAGGTGAAACTAAAAATATTAAAATAAAAGGTACTAGAGGTGCAGAGTTTAGTTTAATTACTCACAAATCTGATGGAACATCTATACTAAGAGCTACAAATGATACTGTTATATCTAGTACTTTTGGCTCAATACCATGTATAACAACATCTATTCCAGGTAGTTCTATATCTAAACCTGAAATTAACTACATACAAAGATTTCCAGCTAGTTCATCTGAAACATATACACTTTCAATAATACCTAAAAATGGCACCACGTTAGGTTCAAGTGTTAAAAGTAAGTATTTAATAAAACAAGTTAGTAATCCAGTTATAACATTTCAAGCTATAGAATCTCAAGCTAATGTTAGACTAGATAGTAGCGCTTCTATTCAATTTACTGGTAGACCTGGTAAATTTATGAGAGATCTTGAGCACATAAGTGGACTTAGAAGTTCTACTAAAATAATTGTAATAGCAACAGCTATAAATAGTACAGCTTTTAATTCACCACCAACTGTCCCAACTTGGTCAAGCTCTGATCAATCTAGTTCTTCATGGACAAACTCTGTACCATCTTCATCTCAAGGTAATAATCAAATTGAAATAGTAAACATATCAGCTGTTAGATCGAATACTAATACAACGTTAACAGTTGAGTACGATGTTTTAATTAAAAGATTTGGTGATGGTAATACAACATTTACTTTAAATATAGATAACATAGCAACATCATCTTAACATGGCAGAACAAATAATACATTTAAAAAGACAACATTTTCCATCTTTACAAGTTGGTGATATAATATATAAGTCAGGAACAACAACTGTAGAAAGTACTTTTAACGTTAGTGAAACTTCAGGTATACAAAAGGTGGGAGAGGTTAAAGGTGTAGTTGATGGTAGTATAGTAGACGGTGCTACAGATCCACTAAACCCTATTACAACATTAACTAAAGCTATAACAGTTGAGATCGAAGAAGATGTTGAAGTTACTAATACTGACTTTTTATTTTTTAGTAAAGACAATATAATTAATAAATCTTCTATTGTTGGCTATTATGGATCTGCTAACTTTGTAAACAATAATAGTAAAAGAGCAGAGTTATATTCTGTTGGTTGTGAAATAAGTGAAAGTAGTAAATAAATAGCAATAAATGTAACTATATTAGTAGTTAAATTTAATTAAATGAATAAAATAATAGATCTTGAAAGTTTTAAACTTAGTAAAGATTTTAGAAAGTCTGTTACAGAATTAGAAGCTAAATTAAAATATATAGCTGACGGTACTAATATAATATGCGGTACAGAAGAAGATCCTATAGTAACAGACAGTAAACAAATACCTATAGAACATTTTTTCATGGATGGTGTTTATGTTAGGAAGATGACTATGTTTAAAGACACTGTTGTTATTGGAGCTATACATAAACATTTACATATGTGTTTTTTGTTACAAGGACACTTAAGTGTTGTTAGTGAGAGTGGTACTAAAGAGTATATAGCACCATGTTATATAATAGCAGAGCCAGGTGAAAAAAGAGTTTTGTATTCTCACGAAGACTCTTGTTGGTATAATACACACAAAAATCCTAACAACACGCAAGATGTTAGAGAGTTAGAAGAGCAAATAGTAGCTTTAAGTTACGAAGAGTATAACGAATATATTAATAATAAAAACAAATAATTATGTCATTTGTAGCAGTAGGTATAGGGGTAGGAGTTGGTGCATCACTCATTAGTGGTGTAGTAAATTTTAAGGCAGCACAAAAAGAAGCTAAAAAAGCTAGGCAAGACAACAAAAGAGCTAAGCAAGAATATCAACAACAACTAGAAGCTTATAAAAACTTAGATACTAGTAATCCGTATTTAAATATGGAGAATGTTATGGAAGACTTAACTATAAATCAAAAAGAAGCAGAGTTCTCAAGACAACAGTTTGCACAAAGTCAAGCTAATATAATGTCGGGTTTAAGAGAAGCCGCGGGTGGTAGTGGTATAGCAGCACTAGCTCAGTCACTAGCACAACAAGGTCAACTAGCTTCTCAAAAATCTGCTGCTAGTATAGGTAGACAAGAAGCTACTAATCAAAGATCTGAAAGAGCTATGGCTGGTCAATTACAGCAATTAGAGAGAAAAGGTGAAATATATTCAAGAGGTTTAGAACAACAAAGAACAGAAACTTTATTAGCTATGGCTCAGCAAAGAAGAGCAGCTGCTTTAGATAGAAAAGCTCAAGCTCAACAAGCTAAAACAGCGGCTATAACTGGAACTATAGAAGGTATAGGTCAAGCTGGTTTAGCTGGCGCTCAAATGGGCGCCTTTGGAGGGGGTGGTGGAAGTCGTGCTGCTAGTGGCCTTACAGATACTTCATTATCACAAGGATTACAAAATACATCTCTTGGAGATTTAGGGCAATCAAGAACTACTTTAGAATTTCCTAAAATAACACCATTAGAACAAGCTTTAGATAGAACTAATTATGGTCTAGATAATCTTTCATTTGGTGAGGCTTTTCGTATTGGTAGAACTGCATACGGTGGTGGTGATTATTCTCAAGGTGCTGGTGGAACTTTTATGTATAGAGGAGCTCCATATACAACTAATTTAGTAGAAGAAGTTGCACCAGGAACTTTTGGTCCGGTAATAAATCCGTAATAAATTAATATCAAATAATATGGCTAAAAAAACTTCATTAAGTAGTGCTTTAATAGCGGGCGAAGCTGCTATAGGTAAATCTAAAAAAGAATTAGGTGCAGCTAAATTGCTTGGTACTTTTGCTACAACATATGCTATTAAAGGTGTGGTAGATGGTTTTACAAATTTTGTTAATACTAAAAACCAAGAGTATCAAGCACATGCTCAAAAAGTTTTAGATGAAGCTGGTCACTTACCTTCTTCTGAATATGACGCGCTTTATGATAATTTAATGGAAGGTAAAAAGGGTTACATGTTTGGTGGTAATAAAGGCAGAGCTTTATCTATAAGAGATTTAAATATGAAAGCTCAAGACTATGCTGAATATAAAGATTTAAGATTAAATTTATCTGAACTTGCTACAGGCGGTACTGCGGAAGGTGAAGCACTAAGTTCTTATTTTGCTACAACACCTAGAGGTCAAGCTTATTTAGACTTATTAAAAGATAGTAAAAGACTTGTTCAAAAAGTTTGTCCTACAGATGAACCTAACTGTGCCGACGAAGGTCGTATGGGTGTTATGGTTGATGGACAATGGACATCTATATCTAAAATAAATCAAGATTTAAATAAAAACTTATTTGATAGAGGTTTTCAAACTGGTTTAAATGGTTTAGCTGATAAAGTTACAGAAGCTTCTTTAAAAGTTAGAGAAGGTGAAGATGTACAATTTCCTGAAAAATTAATAAATCAACAGTTAAGCACGCTACTTGGTAATACAGCAAACAGAAAATCTGTTTTTTATGATAAAATGTTTGGTAACACCTCTATGTATCAAGATCTAGTTAGTAAAATAAGTAGTGGTAGCTACAGTGATTTGGGTATATCAGAAGATCTTATTAAAAAATTAGATCCTAATGGTGGTAATGTAACACCAGAAGATGCAGGTGTAGTAGTTAGAGAGTTGTTTGATAATCCTTTATATGCTGATTTAGCAGACGCTGAAGCTCTAAGGTATTACGGTGGTTTTCTAAAACAAAACTTTAACAACGCTATACCAGCTAGAACTAAATTACTACCTGGCTTTTATTACAAAGGTGGTAGACCTGTACCAATACCACAAGATGCACCACCTGATCCAGCTAGTGGTAACATAAATATACCAGACGAAGTTCTTGGATATATACAAGGTTTGTTCGCTGGAACAGAACAAGAAAAAGAAGTAGCTAGAGATATATTAAGCAAGTATGGTATTACAACTGGTAATGATGACAATTTAATAAGCAATGTTGACGACATTAAAAAATAATAACGGGTAACTAACGAAACAGTATGGCAGATAAAAGATATTTTCAAATATCTAACGGTAAGATATTTGAATCAGATGATACGCCTGAAGCAATAGGTTTGTTTCAAGCTAAAATTAAAGAATTAAATTTAACGGCTGAAGAAATAGATTATCAGCCGGGAAAGTTCCTAGGGGCATTTCCTCCGCCCCCAAACACAGACGAGACAACTCAGTCTCAAATAAATCAAGAAGGTACGGACTCAGAATCGGAAGATACTTCTTCGGATTCACAGTTGACTGAAATACCTTCTTGGTATAATCCTGATTTAGTTTCACAAGTAAATAAAAAAAGATACGATACTCAAGGCAATATTGTTGAGAGTCAAAAAAATGTATTTGGTGATTACGATGTTTTAACTTCTGATGAAATAAAAAGAAATCAAGAGTTGGAGCGAAAGCGTTTAAAACAAATAGAACAAAACGAATTAGCAAATAACATTAATAGTAAGAGCGATGGTATATTTGATTTTTTAGTAAGTAAAGATATTAAAAAAAGTAAAAGTAGACAAGCAGACTTTTTTAATAATAAAGCTAATGAAGCTATAGCTCAACTAGAAAGTGTGTACGGCTCTGATGAAGAGTCTCCGTTTATATACGAAAGAGTTGCAGACAAAAGAAATCTTGATAAAGTTTTAATAACAGATAAAAAAACTGGTGATAACATAGAGTTAGATTTTAATTTAGCATCAAAGTCTGGTATTATAAAAGAAGATATGTTATCTTCTATGCGTGATAATTCTTTTACTAACTTGTTTAATTTTTTAAATAAAAACTTAACTAGCGAAGACAAAGTTAAAGTTAAAGAAAGACAAGGCACTTTAATTAATAATAGAGAAAAACTACCAATTGATTTAAGTAAATTTGAAATAGATAAAATAAAAAATAACATTAATGATAATGAAAATATTTTTGAGCCTGTAGTTACAACTACAACTAGAGGTAAAGATGAAACAGAAATAATAAGAAGAGTAACTCAACCATACGAAGAAGAATTAAAAGAAGCTGAGCAATTGTTAAAAAACCAAGGTTTTGAAAATCCAACAAAACAAGAAATAGAAGATGAAGCTAGGCTTTTAATTATTCAAAACGATATAGAAGCTGAGCAGTCTAAAAAGCTTAGCAAGTTTATGAACACTATTGAAGAAACACCTTTATATAATGAGGTTAAAATAGGTTCTTTACTTAAACAAGAAAAAGATATAAAAGAGCTTGCTGCATATGAATTGCAGTATAAATCTAAAATGAATGATATATCTGATAGCGATGAAGCTAAAATAGTTAATGAGATGGGTAGATTTTTTAATGACCCTTCTGTTAAGTTTGAAATACCTGCTGGCACTGAAACAATAGAACTTGATGATGGTAGATTAGTGCCTGTAGATTATTTTAGAAATTATAAATTAGCTCATGGTATATTAGATAAAAAAATTCAAAACTTTGAAGAGTGGTCAGATGATAATCAATATAAAATAGATAACTTACAAAGCAGTGGATATAAAAATAATTTAATACAAAGAAACTATAATGACTTTGATAAGTTTGTTTTTAATATAAGTAGTGGTGCTGCTAGAATAATTACTAAAGCTGGTTATGGTGCTAATAAACTTGGCTATGCTTTAGCAGGTGTTGATAATAAAACGCTTGATAAAACTATGTTAGATATAGAAAGAGCTAACTCTATATATAGAAACAATTTTCAAGAGGATATAAAATTCGAAGACGCTTTTACAGAAGGAAACTTTGGTAAGTTTCTTGCTCAAGAAATAGGTAATCAAATACCTATATTTGCTACAATAGCTATACCTGGTATTGGTATACCATCTTTAGGTTTTTCTAGCGCAGGAGATAATTGGTTAGAAATGGTTAAAAAAGATGCAGAAAACCCAGGTGATCCTTCATCATTGTTTAAAAAAGTTTTAACAAGTGCTGGATATGGTACAGCTGAAGTTATTTTTGATAGATACTTAACTCTACCTGTTATGAAAAGATCTTTTAAAAGTATGTATGGTGGTAGCTCTAGAGCTATGCAAACCGGTATTGCAGGACTTAAAGAACAGTTTGTTAAAACAGGTAGAAGACAGTTATTAATAGATCCTATATTAGAAACATCTTCAGAAGGACTAACAACTATATCTCAAAACATTTTAACAGGCGCACCTATAACAGAAAACCTAGGCCATGCTTTATTTAGCGGTGGTATGTTTGGTACTATGTTTGGTCATGTACCTTTTTATAAAGGCGCTATGATGAATTATTTTTCTAGGCCTGAAATTAAAAAAGAGTATAATCAAAACTTAGATAAAATAACTGAACTTAAAAAGCAATTAGATGGTACTAATAAATATATAAAACCATCTACAGCTAAAATATTAAACGAACAAATACAAGACTTAGAAACAAAAAATAATAAAATATTAGAAGATGTTGAAAAGCAAATGGAGAACATGTCTCCTAAGTTTGTTGAACAATTTTTAGGTGCAGTATCTAAAAACGCTAGTATAAGTAATCAAGCTAAAAAAATAACTAATGATAATACATTAGATAATAAAACAAAGCAACAAGCGTTAGCAAATCTTCAAGAACAATTTAATAACAATCAAGCTATAATAAACGCTTTAAAAGATCCCAAAGCATTTGGTAATAAATTTAATGGTTTTATAAATAGTAAAGACCAAGCTGACATACAAAGAAGAGAAGATATATTTCAAAAAGCTTATAATCAACTTACGTTAGAAGGTAAAACACCTAACGATAAGCAAATAAATGATGCAGCTAGAATAATATATAATACTCAAGAAATAAGAAAAGATTATAAAGAAAAAAGAGGTAAAACAAAACTAGGTAAGTCACTAAAACAATATCAAACAGTTGAAGACGCTGTTAATGCTATTAATAAAATGGATATTAGTGATTCAGATAAACAAAAACTTATTGACGGCGTTAATAATGGTAATCACGGTGCAAATGTTCTTTTAAATAATGGCGAAAGATTACCTTTTCAAGTTGTAGAAAATATGGCTAAAGATGATAGGCTTGAAACTAGAACCCACGAGCTTGGTCACACTATACTTGAAGACGCCTTCAAAAAAAATCCAGGAGCTTTCTCAGCAATAGCAGGTCAAATACTACAGCACGTTAAAAATAAAAATCCTAACTTGCATACTTTATTACTAGCAGAAACTAGAGGTATGACATCTGATGAGATTATAACTAGATACATGGAGATGGTTGTAGAAGGTAAAATAGATTTTAATAAAAACAAAGGTTTAGGTGGTTTAATGGGTTACTTATTCAGTGGTGGCGTTGCAAGAGCTACTAAATCAGATTTTGCTTTTAACTTTGAAGGTGAAACAGATGCTGTTGCATTTATAACTAACTTAGCTAAAAAAATAAAAGCAGGTACTGTTACTTTACAAGACATAGCGGCAATAAAACGTAGTCCTGTTAGAAAGAAAAAATATATTATAGATAAATATTTTAATGGTAGTGAAACAAAGTTTTCACAAGCTATTTCTAAAAGTAATCAACAAATAGCTGCTAGAAATGAAGAGTTATTTAATAAGATTAAAAGAGACGCTAAAGTTAATGGAATAGAACTTGATGAAGTTTATTATGAAAACGATAAAAAGTTTTACAAAGCTGTATCAGACAGAGTTAGAGATCAACTTATTGAAAACAATATGAAAAAGGCTTATTTGTTGGCCAAACAAGCTTATGAAGGAGGTGTTGCGTCAGGTACAAAAAGAGTTAGTCTTGAAGATTTTCAATTAGGTTATCTTGCGGAGCTATCTGATTTAGGTAGAACATGGAATCCAGCAGAGGGTGTTCCATTTGGTGCTTATGTTAATAGCTTACTGCCTGCAAGATATAATCAAATACTAAACGAAATAAAAGGTCAAGGTCCTGAAACTAGATCTATGTCTACAGCAGAAGGCGACATGGATATTGCTGACACTGGAACAACGGTTGGCGGAGGAGGTGTTGGTCCTGTAGAAGCTGGTAAATTTGTAGCAGATTTTCTTGATATAAAAAGATCTGACATACAAGATGTGACTGACAAAGCTGACTTGTCTAAAATACAAAAAGATCCTAGTTATAAAAGAGTTAAAAATGAAACTAAAACAGGTTCACTTAAGCCAACATTAAAACTTGTTGGTGACAAAGCTGGAGTTAGTGCTAATAAACTTTCAGGTGCTTCTAACTTAACTAATACAGAAAGAGCAAAAGCTAGAAAGTTTATTTTTGACTTGGGTCAAAACAATAATATAATGAAAACCTTTATGCCTGAAGGTACAGATGCTTCTGGTAAATCAACTGGTATTGCCAACACTAGTCTTGGTAGTTTATATAGAAAGGGCACTCGTGTAAAAGCAGCTAAGACTGGTAGTACTCAAGGTTTACCAGAACAAATAAAACGTAGCAATGTGCCAAATCAAGAAGTGTTTGATTTATTTGGAATGGACTCTAATGGTAATGAAATTAAAAACGTTTCTGAAGTTGGTGATGGTAAAAAAACTCAGTTTGATGGAGCTATAAGAGAGTTTATTATTAACTTAGCATCGTTAGCAAACAATCAACAAATAAGAGTTGACAACCCTGGTTTGCAAGCAATAGGTGATCCTAAGCCTGAGATAATGTTTAGCGAGAAAGTTGATGCTATAATTAATGTAAGAGATCCTTTTGATCTTGAAGTAAAAGGTATTGATAAGTTGTTTTCTTCATTTAGAGCTGATGAAGATTTTATAAATCTTAATGATTTACAAAACACTTTTAATATAAAAACAAAAGAAGGAAGAAAACAATTTATTAAGCATATAAAGGCAAGTTTACTTCCAATGTTTCCAAAAGATTTTTTCTTTACAATAAACGAGAGAGGTGAAGTAACAGCGGATGTTTTTACGTATAGTAACGCAAACTATAATTTAAAAAGATCTGTTTATAAAGACAAAGACAAAAAAAATAAACTTATACCTAAAGGTAAAAAAGTAGGTGACTTTAAAAAACCTGAAGAAGCTAAAATGTATGAAGATTTTAAAAATGAAATAAGGGCTTTGGCTAATGATACAAGCGTAAAGTTTGGTAAAGATATTGTAGACTCTAAAGGTAAAAAAATAAATCTTAATATAATTAAATCTTATAACACTATATTTGGAAATAAAGATAATTTTATTGATAAGATAAAAAATAATAAGAAAGCTATAAATAATTGGAATAAAAGTGTTGGTGCTATACATAGAGAAATGTGGTCTAGATTTAATAACGCTATAAATAACGATAACACTAATAATAAAGTTGTAACTAGAGTTATTGGTACATACTTAAAATTAACAGCTAATGATAAACAATCTTGGCACAGATTAGGAGCTCAAATGACAGGGTACTCTAAGAGTTTAACAAAAAGACAAAAAGGTGAACCTAACATAGAGTTTGAACATGCTATGCCAGCTACTGCAGCATATTTATATTTGTTAGACGCAGCGATTGATCCAACTAAAAACTTTGAAGCCTCTTATAATTCTATAATAAAAAACTATAAGTTGATAGTTTTAGACAAAGCTATGGATGATAAATTAAGATTTGCTAAAACAGAAGGCGGTTATAGCTTAAGAGATCGTATGCCAGATAATTGGAGTGCTGTAGATGGTAATTGGTGGCAAAGATATTTTAACAAACTTGTAGTAGGTGTAGATGGTATAGGTATAGACCCTAATTCTATAGTAGGTTTAGATGGTAAAACATTTAGTGAAACTTTTGGAATAAACTCTAGCGGAGATCCAGCTGTTATTAAAACTTCTAGGAAAACTATAAATAAAATAAATAACACTAAAAAAGCTCAAGACAATTTAAACAAATTTAGTAAAAGTAATAAGTCTAGAGGCATGTCTACTTTTGATTTTGATGAAACAGTAGGTGTTAGTGAAAATTTTATTATAGCTAAAAAAGGTAATGATGTTCAACGTATAGCATCTAACGAGTGGCCTTTTGTTGGCGAGCAACTAGCAGAAGATGGTTATGAGTTTGATTTTACAGACTTTAATAAAGTTACTAAAGGTAGACCTGGTCCTTTGTTTGAGAAAATGAAAAATCAAATAGCTAAATATGGTGCTGATAATGTATTTATACTTACAGCTAGAGCACCTGAAAGCGAACAAGCTATACATGATTGGCTTGCTAGTAATGGTATAAATATACCCAGAGAAAACGTAACTGGTTTAGGTAATAGTACAGGTGAAGCTAAAGCAGACTGGATGTTAGGAAAGTTTGCAGAAGGTTATAACGATATGTATTTTGTTGATGACGCTATAACAAATGTAAAAGCTGTTAAAGAAGTTTTAGATCAACTAGATATTAAGTCTAAAGTTGTTCAAGCTAAAATTAAAAATAGCGAAAAAATAAGTGTAGATTTTAATAAAATATTAGAAGAATCTAAAAACGTTTTTGCTGATAGAGTTTATTCAGCGCAAGAAGCTAGAGCAGAAGGTTTAAGAAAAGGTAGGCTTAGATTTTTTGTACCACCGTCTGCTGAAGATTTTAAAGGATTACTATATTCTTTTTTAGGTAAAGGTAGACAAGGTGATGCTCACGCTGCTTGGTTTAAAGAAAATTTATTAGATCCTTTTGCTAAAGGTATAAGAGAGTATAACACGTACAAACAAAGCTTAAGTGACGATTATCAAGTTCTTAAAAAGAAATATAAAAACATTGGTAAGATGCTTAATAAAAAAGTTGCTGGCACTGTGTTTACAAATGATAACGCTATTAGAGTTTACCTTTGGAACAAGTCTGGTTTTGATGTTCCAGGAATATCTGAGCAACAGCTAAATAAATTAGTAAATCATGTTAATAATAATAAAGAATTAAAAGAGTTTGCTGATTCATTAAGTGTTATATCTAGAGTTCCAGAAGGGTACATAGAACCAGAAGGTTATTGGGTTACACAAAGTATTGCTAGTGATTTATCAAATATAGTTTTAAAAGTTGGTAGAAAAGATTTTTTAGCTGAGTGGATAAACAATAAAAACATTATATTTTCAAAAGAAAATTTAAATAAAATAGAGGCTATATATGGCGAGGGTTTTAGAGATGCACTAGAAAATATGCTCTATAGGATGGAAACTGGTAACAATAGACAAACTGGTAGTAATAAACAAGTTAATATGTTAATGGACTGGATAAACGGTTCTGTAGCTGCAACAATGTTTTTTAATATAAGATCAGCTACACTTCAAACAATATCATCTGTTAACTTTATAAACATGTCTGATAATAACATATTTAAAGCTGCAGCTGCTTTTGCTAATCAGCCTCAGTATTTAAAAGACTTTGTGTTTTTATTTAACTCACCTATGTTAAAACAAAGAAGAGCTGGTTTACAGATAGATGTTAGTGTTTCTGAAATAACTAGAGCTTTTAATCAAGGTAAAAGTAAACCACAAGCTATACTAGCTTATTTATTAGAGATAGGTTTTACACCAACACAAATAGCAGATAGCTTTGCTATATCTGCAGGTGGCGCTACGTTTTATAGAAACAGATTAAATACTTACTTAAAAAAAGGTATGTCTGAACCTAAAGCTAGAGAGCAAGCGTTTTTAGACTTTCAAGAAATAGCTGAAGAAACACAGCAGTCTTCTAGACCAGATTTAATATCAATGCAACAAGCTGGTCCTCTTGGTAGAATAATATTAGCATGGCAAAACACACCTATGCAGATGACTAGGTTAACTAAAAAAGCTTTGTCTGATTTAATTAACAGAAGAAGAACACCTGGTTATAACCAACTTCAAAGCGATATAGGTAATATATCATCTATAATGTATTATGGTTTAATGCAAAACTTATTGTTTGGCGCTCTTCAAACTGGATTAATGTTCACACTGTTTGGTTGGGATCCTGAAGAAGAAAAGAAAAGAACAATGGAATTACGTGTTGCTAACGGTGCATTAGATACTATACTTAGAGGTACTGGTATATACGGTGCTGCAATATCTACACTTAAAAACGTTTTATTAAAATGGAAAGAAGAGCGTGAAGCTCCAGCTTGGAAAAGAGAAAATTTAAATATAGCTCAAGCAGCTGTAGACTTATCTCCACCTATAGGTAGTAAGATGAGGAAAATAATGCAAGCTGTTAGAACAGAAGAATATAATAAAGGTGTTAGTAAAGAAATAGGTTTTAGAATAGAAAACCCTAACTTATCTATAGCAGCTAATTGGACAGAAGCTTTAACAAACATACCAGTTGCTAGAGTTTTAAATAAAGCTAATAACGTAGAAGAAGCTTTAACTGGTAATCACGAGACTTGGCAGCGTATAGCTTTAGCTTCTGGTTGGAATAGATGGAACGTTGGTGTTGAAGATGAAGAACTTAAAGCAGCTAAAGATACTGTTAAAGAAAAGAAAGAGGCTGAAAAGAAAAGGAAAAGAGAGCAAAAGAAACAAGATAAAAAAAGAAAACAACCTAAAAAATTTAGATGTAGGAAAACAAAGTCTGATTACACTAGATGTAAAAACATGACTACACATCCTACTCAATACTGTTATGCTCATAGGTAAACATGTAACTATAAATAAAAGAATAAATTATGATTAATTGGATAAACTCTTGGAACTCCAAGAATAAAAAAGAAGTATACGAATTAAACTTTAGATTAGGTACTATAACTGTATTGCAATTAGAGTATTGCCCGTGTGTAAAATGCGATAATAAAAAAGATACATGCTCTAAGTTTAGATTTATGATTTTAAATTTTGGCTTTGAAATATAATGCAGCTTTATATTACATTAAACTCTATAGCTAAAGAGTTATACGATAAAGTTTTTGATTATTGTACTCAAGAAGAAAAAATAGAAGTTTATAAAAAACACTTAGAGTTATGAAATTTATAGGTCAGTTTATACAAGACTTTATAGCTAGGTTTCGTAA
>CEVB01037608.1_pt1 | contig 25044 bp, 42 predicted proteins | sample 531381 | NCBI WGS metagenome assembly CEVB01 (sample SAMEA2622763, study PRJEB7988) | marine metagenome | biome: marine biome (ENVO:00000447); feature: surface water layer (ENVO:00002042); material: "saline water (ENVO:00002010), including plankton (ENVO:xxxxxxxx)" | depth 5 m | reverse complement strand
AGTATGTAATCAGCAACAAGCCACTCATAACCATTACCTTTTGAAACTACTCTAAGGGTCAATCCATCCTCAGCCATAGCCTTCGCAAGTGCCGGAAACTCAGCCTCATAAATCGGCCTCGTATTCAGCATGTTCTTCGTCTTGTTTCGCCAATTCCGCTTCAAACCATCTCCTCCATGTCAACCATTCCACAGTGTCCTTTAGCCTCTCCACATGATAAATGTGTCGGCTACAATAACCCTTGCTGCGGTCGGTCAATTCCGCCCTGCATCCGGGTGATTTACACCTGCGCTTAGTCATCGTCAAACACCGCATATTCATACGCCTTGTATGGCCCACTAATACCACTACCAACCTTCTTGACTTCACGCACACTAATGCGTGGGTCAGCGTGTAATAAATTAGAGGCGGCATTCAGCCTCGGTGCCGAAACATAAGGTCGCCCATCCGTGTTCCTCAACTCATCCATTATCTGAGATAGGAGTTGCGGCCCCTTCTCCTTCAAGTGTCGCACCACTGCATCACGCCAACGCTTATGCTTAAACTTCATTCAACCACCTGCCTACGAGAAGTAGCCTTTTGGCCGAAGGGCCAAGCACCGCCCTTACGCATTACTATGAAATAAGAGTGCGACTTCTTCAAATGCTTCTGCCTTTTCCATCTTGAAGCAACGGTCGAAGGTGGAGTAACTACTACCAAATCTCGACAGGTTAAGTCGTCACCCATGCCCATCACATCAATGTGAACCCAATACTGCTTCGCCGCCTCTATGTTATCCATACACTTTATGATTAAGAATCCCCCCTTCTTGAGAACACGCTCACACTCGGCTATACCTAAGCGATACAAGTTTATCACATCTTTAGTGGTTCGTATATTCATGTGCGGCTTCAATTCGTAACGCTCGGCATGATGTGTTTGTTTATTATTAGATGGAGTGTATCTATATGGTGGGTCAAACACTACAATATCCATCGAGTTATCCTCATAAGGCAGGTCTGTAAAATCAACCCCGTTGGTTTTCAAGTCCGAAGGGAAAAAGGCATACTTACTGGTGTCTATGTTTTTCCAAAATACACCGGAACCATATGTAACATCGGCTACAATCATACCTTCACGCCCATAAACTTTCATAATGCTATCCATAGCCTCTTGGTTACTTGAATAAACTGTATTCAATTGCTTGTCGGGGTATTCATAACCCTCGTCAACTTGCTCAAGCAACTCGGTGTCCATATGGTAGGCATCCATGTGTATATCCATCCTTTCGGGGTCGTCCGCATCACAAGCAAAGCCGCAAATCATACATACTAATTCGTCACTCATTCAATCACCTCGAAGTCAGCCTCTTGTATATGCTGAGTCGGAGCAGTTAGTGTAGCAAGACGCAGTTGTATTTGGTCTAAATACACAGGCTCGCTCTTGAGAACATCAACAAGTATGCCCATCATCTGCTCAACTTTACGGTCAGCCAGTAGGAGTTGTGAATCAACACCAATCTCCTTCTTGAGTTGACCTATCAACTTGAGGAACCCTTGTCCCTGCCCGAGTAGTTTGGTTGCATCACCAATCCACTCAGATGTCAGACCTTCAGTTTCCTTGCGTGTTTCCAATTCACCAACCCAAGACACAAGTCGCTGGGCTAAGTCCTCGGCTACATTGAGAGTGGATATGGATTCACCACGCATCTTCTCCATGTATGCCGCTTCGGCAGGGTCATACTCAAGGTGTTCATCCATGTGGGACATAACGGTGCCGGTAGGCCAACCATTCTTAGTTTCTAAGAATGTAGGGGTTACTTCTCCACGATGAACCTTGACTTCTAACTCTCGCCTATTAGCAACCGCACACATGGGGCAACCATCGGGAGTTAACACCCACTCAAGGGCGGCCAAGAAGTCAGTGTTATCCGCTTCATCATTCAATCTATTCTGTATCTGTCTGCGACTCTTCATCTATAATCCTCCATTCCCTAACCTTGTAATTGGAATACTGTCTGCTCGCACTCCCACGACCGCCCATGTGCTTACCACGGTTACTGGTGCTTATACCCGTTTCCATTGTTCTATTAACCCAGCCGCATGTAAATCGTGGGTCTGATTTCAACAACTGAGATGCACCATTAGGGTGTGCTGGTCCCTTGTTACTCTCAGACCATAACTTGCCTCTTTTGGTTCTCATATCCGAAATCAACCTCTCAGAAGTTGATGGGCCATTAGTCTTTATGTATTCGTATGCGGCATTACGCCACGCTGGTTTTCTTCGTTTCATTCTAGTTTCACCGCCTTTGCGTCTATGGTCTTGGGTTCATATCCGATAAACACGGACACACCCTTTCGGCCTCGACCACTTGAGGCACTCCGTTCTTCGCTATACCACGGCTGAATGATAAGGTTATCCTCCACCCAACGCTTCGCCGCTTGGTAGTCACCATTAGTAATCATGCGTGATACTTCTTTCAACAGGTTGCTTCTTGACATTTGGGTATTCCAAAACGCCGTCTTGATGAGAAGCAAGTCGCCATCCATAACATTACGGCGCATCTTCAAACAGTCGTCTAATATTTGCCTTAGTTGTGGAGTCATTTTTATTGCCAACTTGTCACCGCCTACATAGTCGGGTGACATGATGGCATAGCCGATAGCCAATCTGCGGAATAAATCCGCCTCATGGCTACGGACTTCGGGCTTGAAAAGCCACTCGTTAAACTCATCATCGAACCATAGTCCGGTAGGTGGGTTCATGATAACCTCCATAGCCCTCTCGGTAAAGAAGTCCTTAATCTTGATAGCAATATCGGCTAACTCTAGTCGCTCCATGTTGGACATACTAGCCTGTTTAGCCTGTGCCTTTTTGAATAGTATCTCCTTCTCGGGATTCATGTCAATGTCAATGATGAAGAATCTCCTATCCATACCGGACTCCATCTCGAATCGGCCCGGCTGGGTTCCAGCCCATAGAGTATAGCGAGTAGTATATTCAACCCACCCTGCTCGCATAGCCTTCTTGACACGACCATTGTCAACGCTTGTTAGCATTTGGTTAGTCATGTCTGTGCTATGGTCTTTCTTGGCGGCATCAACCAGTGAGGAAAACTCCTCGAACCCGAGGAACCCACCGCACATTTCACGGGCCAATGGTCGGCCCATGATTTCACCTTCTTCATTGACAGACCCAAACATACCTGCTTCGGTAATAGAGTTAGGGCCGATGTCCGTTCTGAAAGCCATACCTATTGCGGCATTGAGAGGGTTGTTAAGCAACCCTGTTCCCGGTGCCAAAAATAAATTGATTAGAACGGACTTTCCCGAGCCTTTCATACCCCGCATGAGGATATGTAGCCTAGTGTCTGCTACATGGCTCATAGGGGTGTATAACGGGGCTTTATCGTGCCTTAGAATACAGGAGTCTATGGCAAATCCTTCTTCATCATCACCAACAGGTATGAAAGGACAGGTTCCACACTTGTTTAGTCCGTTGAATATGTGTGTGCCTATCGAACATAGAAACACTGGTATCTTATCTGCCACATCAATGTAGTGGTTCCTGTCCACATAATCTTGCATTGTTTCAAAAATGTTCATTGTATCAACCCCACATATGTTCGCTTGGTGCCATAGTCTGTGCCTCACTAACTGCCTTCATGTTCTCAACCATGTCATCGTGCATCTTCTCATGCTTTTGCATGAGTTTGTTGAAGTCTTTGACTATCTTGTTGTAGTCACGCTTGAGTAACTTGTTGCCCATGTAGTCAGATAAGTAGCCAGCCAAAGTCCAGCCCGCCACATCATCAACCTTCTTATCATCATCACAACCGGACATGATAATCTCGGCTCTATCGTAACCTATCTTGTGCGCCAAGTATGGGAATAACCATGTTGGCGGAGAGAAGAATAGGTTATCATCCTCGTTACTGTCACTACCATACACATAATTCTTTATGGTCTTTGGAGAGAGCAGGGCGTAGGTATCATTGTCAAGAGCCTCATGTATAGTGGTGCTTGACAAAAAGCGCAACTCTTCTGCGCCTAATTCCTGTAGGCTAATCACCAAATCCCTAACAGTAGGGTATGTGTAAATCCATGTAGCCTTGCTTGATTCCGGCGGGAACAGTTGAACATTAGGCCAGTTGGTGAGCATAACAAATGCTATGGTATCACCAGCATGGTTCTTTTCAAAATAGATTTCCCAACCTACTCTAGCCATCTTCGGTGCGGCGTTGAAAGCCAACTCGCTCAGAAGATGACTCATCACTATTGCATCGGGTTCCCTATCACCAATGATAGTTGTCCCTGCCAACAGTGATGCCATTCCGTATTCATTCTCAGTAAATACCACTACACCGCCTAGTTTTGGTAGCGGTTCGTCGTGGTATATGTCTATTGTATCGTACTTCGTTCTCATAATAATCACTAATCCGTCGTCAGTATTTAACTGTTGTTGAATTAATTCTATTAATTTTGTAATCGTAAAATTAAATAAACGAATTACTGCGTGGATATTGCGCTAATTAATTTATTTCCCTTAGAACATTTAACATTATATTAAGTATATATCATAGGTTAGTAGTATAGTATTACGCCCCTTTGTATAAATGCCTTTGAAGAAATAAATTAATTCGGCCAACATGCGAGCAGTGCCCCATTTAATTAATTTTGTAGTTACTGAAATAATAAAATTAATTCAGTCAAAGTTAAATAGTCAACCCCCTTCTGTATAGAATCGCATCAATCTCATTAGTCCTCATACCCTTGTTAGTCATAGGTGTTCCTAAGTGGTGGCCGTCAATATGCAACACATTCACTCTTGATGCTATACCAATCAGCGATTGTAGTTTAGCAAATGTTTCACCCTTGTCATTCTTCTTGGTGGTAGTAGGTTGTATCAGCGATATAAGCACATTATTGCCAGCCTGTGCGGTCAGTCGGTAATACCAGCGTTGCCCGATGTCAATTACTTCGAGCAAGCACCCGTTAATAGGCATCATAAGTGATGGTCTAATGGTAACTTTACTAGACTTATACACGAATGGTCTTTTTTCGACAGGCTTTGGGCACAGTTGCGCCAGCCCCTCAGCCAAAACATTGATGTCCGACAACACCGAGGCATTGAATGACTCAAAGTATGTGACTACAAAATCGTTATGATACATCACAATGTAGTCTGTTCCCTCATCCTTTACCTCTTGGGTAAATGAGTTGAGTAGCGAATACAGTGACGGACCATCCACCTTCGGTGCGAATATGTCCTCGTTGACCGGGCCTCTAGGTAGCGGGTCATCTTCAAACAGTGCATCTAAGTACGACCACATCAGACCTTTGCCTATCATCATAAACTTAGGTAACTTTTTGTTGACCTTAATCTCTATGTACGGTATCTGTACTAACTCGCCTCTAGCGTTGCGAGTGTATGGCTTAGTAGTCACAAAGTCAATGTCGGATAGATTCACCACTAATGGTTCACCGAGTTGGCTCATTACCAAACCTCCACTCATTGAATCGCTCTATGTCTAATCTCCATAACACAACCTGTCTGCCGGGAGCCAAGTCGTGTGCCCGGAATGCCTCGAATGATTGGCCTACCTGTTCCACACCAATAATGTTTGACAGGCGTGAGCCTATGGTGTTTCGTGCTGGTAGCCATCTCATGTTGCTTCTATCGTCAGCAAGTCTATTGTATATCTCGTATGACGACAATCCCTTTGGGTTCTCCAAAAGCATAGCCGCCACCTTGTCTGCAAAAATATGTAATTGTTTTCTTCTCATAGTATATCACCTACGGTAATTGGTTGCTTGTTGAATAGTGGGGCAGGGCCGAGGGAAAGGAACGAAGCAAGCAACCTTGAGGAACCATCTAAATTAGATGGGAGAAACACACAAAATCTCGACCCTGCTCCATTCTATTCTTTATGCCCGCCACTATATCAACATTTCTGAGCCTTCTCCACCACGACTAATGAAATCCTGTCTGAACATTGTCTGCACAACGGTTCATACTTTTTCCCATCCTCAGTTTCCTTGAAGTAAATCACGGTTGGTTTGTGGTCGAACATCAAATGAACGCCTTTGTCTTTAGGTATCTCCTTGAGAGAGCCCTCCATAGCACCAACCTTGTGACAGGTCTCGCACTCAAGACAGATAAACTCAATCAGTTTATCCTTCTTGTTTATGTAGCCACCACGATGTAACCTGTTAGACATCATAGTACATCACCCATCTCGATACGCATTCGCTCGGTATCGTAGCGTTGTGCCTCCTCCATCTGCAAGGTATTGTAAGCATCCTCTAACGCATGCTCGTCAACCGCCAAATAGATAACCTTTGCCGCATCCATCAGCGTCAATGGTATTGTGCTATTATTCCTAATCACCACATATCTCAGTATGTGCTTCGCCGCCTCAACTAATTTTCTGTCACTCATTCTGTCACCTCGTATTTTACTCCGTATAGAAAGTCCGTGTCCACGACCCACCAATCGGGCCAGCCGTGGGTACTCTTGTCGTACCGGACTCCGCCCTTGCTATGGGCTTTAGATTGATAATATCTTCGGTATGCTACAACCTCGTCATCGTCTTTGTACTCATCCGGCATAGCCTGTGCGAATGGCGTTAGGCCGATGTCGGGCAAGAATACATGCTGGTCTGCCAACTCAATCATTTGCCATATCGGTCCTTCACACGCATGTTCTTTACCGAAGCGCACTTTGTATTCTGCACACAAGGCGGCACCGTGGGTAGCCAGCCAAGCAAAGTTATCCAGCGATTCGCCAGCCCATACTGTGCAAGGGTGGTTGTGATAACCGCCTTTGTATGGTGTGCCTTTCTGTGTTAGTGGCATCTGCTCATCAGTAGCACCGTGTCGGCGCAGACTTGATGCCATCATTTGTGCGGTTTCCACGCACATCTTAGGCACTCTAACATCGTCTAAGTAATGTGCGGCTCGTATTGGGTTCTTATCTAAAACAAATATGTTCATGTCGTTCCTCTCCAAACTGATATAGGGGTTTCACCTACTTAACATCTCCGGCGGCATCATGCAGATAACTACTGGCCCCTCAAGTGCTACCTTGATTCCCAGTAACTCATCCAATGCAATAGTCAGTCCTCGATTGTAGTCGTATGTTCCGTCTTGAACCAGCGTGAACACCTTGATTTCCGAATCAATCTTGTGCATCTCTAGTGGGTACTCAGCATCCAACAGGTCTGCCGCAAAGTAATTCGCATCATCTAGTGTTGCGCCCATAGGCATAGTGACTATGGTCTTTGCTGGTGCATCCACTGGTATGTGTAACAATGTCCCTACCATCAGCGTTGCCTCCTTTCGTAACTAAATGTGCCGTCGGGTTGGCGAACCATAATCACCATGCTCCCGTCAGCGAACACGATAGTCTGTCTAACAATCTCGCTCATTCTTTATCCTCCTGTCTGATGCGGTAGCACTCGGCCATAGCCCACTGATACTTCTTGGTAATCGAACCACTGTGAACCTTGCGCCCCATCCACATATAGCACTCGGCCAACACGCTTCGTAGGTATGCAATCTCATCAACAAGTTGGTCAAGACCTATGTGGTCTGTTCCCATACCTGTCCCATTGGCCTCAGACCAAACTTTCCAATCTTCAGCCGTCATCGGCTCGTATTTTTCTGCTAAATATTCACTATACTTTTTCATTACATCATCTCCTGTGTCATTGGCCCACGGTCACAACCGCAGGTCTTGAAAACTCTCAACATGCCTTCACCAATCTCCTCTAAGGTGATTGGTTCACAACAGTATGAGCAGGTGACTATACGCTTAGTCACTCGCCCGCCTCCACTGCTTCTGATTTCCAGCATGTGAATCGCAACTTGTTGTTGCGTTGCTGAAGAATAGATGTAGTAAATCCATCTTCGTGTAGTCTTTTTGTTACCGCTTTGTAAAGTGGTCGTCTATCTGCTATACTGTTAGGGTATAGATTGATTTGCCATTTCTGCGGTTCATCCAGCCATTCGGCCTTCGCTTCTCCATATTCTGTTTCGTATGTATTACTCATATCAAATCCTCATTTTGTTATAGGGGTTGCCGGTATTTAACGATGCCGGCTCACTCCAGTGGGTGTTCCACATTCATGTCCCCAAGTGCCCATCGGAGGGTCTTTACTACGCCCTCAAGTGCTTTGTAATTCCTCATGTAGTATATTCTTTTTTTGCGTATAGCCGGTGTTGCTTTGCGATTGCCAATCATACTTAGGTGGGCCAGCATATTGTTCTGCCTGCGCTCGGCTCGGTCAAGCATGTCTAGTAACTCATCCTCGCTACGCACTCCCATGAAGTGTTCTGAATCTTGGTGGTCACTCAACATTCTTTACGCCTCCTATCGTCACGCTTTTTGATTTCATCTAACACGGCCTGTACCAAGTACACATCTTCGGGATGGTGCTTCAAGTACTGCTTGACTGGTACACCCACGATGATGAACCAGCCGTACTTGTTACTGTAATCATAGCCTTTGCTCAGAACCTTTTCCGTTCCCTCCCACCAATCGGGGCGGAACATGGCTCGCTCATGGTCTGATGCAACCTGCACATACCATTCCTTGTCCTCCTTGCTCCACCACATCTTAGACCTACTCAGTTGAACCACTGTCCTCCCTCCAAGTTTCTATTTCACGGATGAGCCACTCTAACGCCGGAGCCGACATCGGTGGCCTCGGTGGTTGTCTTTGGTAGCCTGTCGAAATCGGCTCGGTGTGTTTTTCCGTAGTCCAGTTGATGTACTCTATTGGTCTGTGATAACAACTGTTGCCCGATTCAAAGCACACGAAACCCTTTTTGTGTGAGGGTGTAACTTTCACTGGCTTGCCACCAAACCTTTTCTGCATCTGAATCTCGATTCTGCCATCGGCATATTCAGTTTTAGTCCACAGTCTGTGCTTGCTATCGGTTCCGTATAATGTTCTCATTGTTTATTCCTCCATGCCTGTAAAGGGCTATCTCCACTCAGAATGGGTATCACCCATGATGGCGGGCACCAAGACCCATCCTTTTCTGATTCGGGGTTCAGTAGCAGATACATTTCCATAGCACCGCACAAGTAATGTACTTCGCCTCCGCTACCCAATCCCACTGTCTTGTCCCTTGCGTTCAGTGTTTCCATAATTTTATTTTTTATTTCGTCATTCATTCCAAGTCCTCCTTCTCATCTAATGCTTCGTACATCAATTCTTCGTAGTCATTCAACACGCCTCTAAGTATTGACTCAGCCTCCGCTATGCGTTGGTCTAAGTAATGATACTCTTCAGATGTCAGCATGTTGCCTTGCTTCAAGCGTAGCGACTTGATACTCGCACTTTCAAAGTGGTCGAGTATCGGGTTAATCGCTCGCTTGTATTCTTCTAGTATTAGTTTTGCATTCTTCAGTTTATCCATTGTATCACTGCTCCGATTTGATATAGGGGTTGCCCCTACTTATACTTTGGCATTCGCATTTTTCATGTGCGTATCGCAATCCAATCTCGCCGCACCTGCGGCACTTGAATGCTTGCTTGACCTGCGAGTATGCGGTTCCCCAGTAACTCATTCTGAATCCTCCTTTCGGACTATGATTGCGCCTACTTTAATCCCTGCGGAATTATACACAGGCTCAGACTCGTAGTACTCATGCTCTTGCTCGCTCTTATTATTCATCCAGCCCATGCTCATCCCTCCATAATCCAGCCATCCCAAATCCAAGTCCGGCCATCAGTTTCAATCATCAGATACCATTCAGATTCCTCGGTCACACCAGCCTCAACGGCTGGGTGCGAACCGGGCATATACTGGGTGTTGTGAATCCTGTGCTGGAAAACTTTTCGACCGCATAGGTCAATCCATTCCCCCTCTATGCCAGCGATAATCGGTAGTAGGTCAATCATTCAACCATCCCCTTACTCCAACTGATGTAATACATAATCCGTTCCAACAGGTCGATATTATGAATGACTCCCCAAATGAATCTTAACTTGTCACTGCAAAACAAATCCCATTTTGTTTCAAAGTAGTCCTTTGTCGCATCACGGAAAAACAGTGACCTAAAATCACTCTTCTCCATCCCATCGAGGCACTTCAAATCTTCTGCCCATTCCTTGAGAACCCAAGCCGCACGACTATGCTCGCTTAGTGTTGTGTCTGAGGGGTTAGTGTTTAGACTCATTCCTCTTCACCCCCGTCATTGAGTAGTCCGTATTGTGCGGCTACTTTTTCGGCCTCCATCATTGTGATTTGCCACTCCAACTTAGGTAGGTCAGATGTCTCCTCAGTCAGACGGGTTTGCTCACGGGCAAGCGTAGCCTTGCTTTGCACGATGCGATTCTCGGCTTGCTTAACTTGCTCGCTAATTGATAGGCGGCAGAATGCAGGTGTTCGTGTTCCTGTCGAAAGCATGTCAGCGTGTGGCATGTTCTTGAAGTATTCTTCAACTTCAGCCCTCTTAGCGTTGTCTGCCTTGATTGCATCTTCAATTGTGATTTCATCTTCGGTTCCCCAATTAGTGTGCCTCTTGATTAAGGCCTCGTAGGCTTGCTCGTTCATTTCCACATTCTTCACATAGGCTTCAACATTGGTTTGCGTGTATTTGCGGTTCCTTTGCTTGTTGTTGTATGTGTTGTAGGCAGTGTGCATATTCTGTAATGCTTGCAGAATCTTTTTGCCCTTGCTGATGAGCGACCACTTCAGACCAAGCCCGAGTAGCGGGTGTATGTAGTAGTCACTATCGCTTGGGTTGGAGCCGTCACCACGCAAGACATAGTGTTGATGCTCGTATGGGCTTGCTCGCTTCGATACAAGGCTTCTGCCGCCGTTCTCGTAGTAGGTCTTATCCAATGTGATGTATGCTTGGAATTGTTGTAGTCTTTGCACGACATTCCATACTTCTTGCACTCTCCCGTCACGACTGTATTTTACTTCTTGCTCGGTCAAGTCACGCTTTGTGGCTGCTAACGCCGCCTTCATGCAGTTTTCCATGTAGGTTTCGATACCTGCTACGATGTGCGGTGTCCACTCCCAGCGATACTTGTCTGTGCCGTCATCATGCTTGACTGGCTTGCCATCTTCGTCAGTAATCTGTGGATTGATTGGTCGGTATTGACCTGCGCTATACAGATACGGTCTGCGATTTTGCTCCTCAGCAATCTCAGTTTGCTTCTTGACATACTCCGGTGTCCAGTCAAACTTGGCTTCGACCTGTGGCAAGGTGCCTCTTCTGATGCTAAATCTTTGCATCGTCAGACCCTTTTTCAGCGTCTTGTTAGGCCAATTGCCATCAAACTCAGCGTTGCCATCGAAGTCGGCATGTTGTCTGTTAAACTCGGCGACGATTGCCTGCTGCACTTCTTGTAGCCCTCGGGCCGCCGTGTGCAGTTGCATAATGTCCTTTTCGTCCTTCGTCATTCTTATTGTTGTTGCTTTTTCCATTTTTATTCCTCCTGTGTGTGTCCGGTTTCTGAGTCGGCCTCATTTTCTATATGGGGGCTCCCCCTATTTATATTCACCGCTTCATCAATGATGTCTGTCAGTTTTTTTGTGACTCCAAAGAAGTTGAGAACATCGTTGATTCTCCAATCGTAGTAGTCGAATAGTCCTACATCTCGCTCACGCTGGCGGGCCTCTTCGTATGGCAAAGATTTGCCGAGCAGGTTCACTGAGTAATCAGCCATCAATTCGCCCCAGCCGTTGCCGAAAACGAATCGTGCCCATGCTTTTTTACCATCGGGGTTTCTGATAATCAGCATTGAGTCCTCAAGATTCCATAGGTTGTATGCGATTTTACCAATGCTCAGTCCCTCGCATGGTATGTCGTAGTAACTATCGCCATACGAGTCGCTGGTCTTGATAAATTGGCAACCTGCCTCTTGTAGTTTTTTCAGTAGTATTCTTGCTTCAATTCCGTATTCTCGTTGTGTTCTCATTCTTCATTCCTCCTGTATGTCTATGTCTGTCGCATTAGCGAGAACGATAATCCCGCCTCCGTGTCCCAGTCTTGCTATCTCTATGTCGCCTACCCAAATCCCTTCTTCGATTTCAGTAGGTGTTGCGGTTGTTGTTATTTGTGCTTCGTATGTTACGCTTATTGTATATGTTTTTTCCATTTTTATTCCTCCTGTTTTGGTGGGTTGTTTCATTTGTATAATGGGGCTGCCCCTATTAATACTTATTGGTCGTCAACCCCCACGACAAATGAGAACCCACACTCGGGGCATGTAATTCTCATTCCATGTATTTCAAATCCGATATGCTGGTGATTGCATTCTTCGCATTGGTATGACACCTTTTGTGGGGTGTCGAATTGTCCGTTGTTTTTTCTGTTGTATTCCATGTTGCTCCTCTCCGGTTGCTTCAGTCTGTATATGGGGCCGCCCCTATTTATAGTTGCCGACCTCCACGACACCTGTGATATAGAGCAGTAGGTTGATTACGGCGATTGGCAGGGTCAAGACCAGCCAAGCGCACCAAATCTTTGTAGGCACTCTAATTTTCATGCCAATCCCTCCGTTAGGTCATCTATTTTGCGCCACAATTCACACCTGTATGCTAATAGTTGCAGGTATTCGTGGCTTTGGTATGGCGCACTTGTGTTCTGCAATCGCTCATTCGTTTCGTCAAGCAGTAGTTGTAGTTGCTTCAGTTGGCTCATTGTGATTCCTCCACGAAAAGTGCCTTCTTGTCCTCGCATGAGCAAGGTGTCTGCCTCCAAAGGTGGTAGTTGTAAATGCTGATTTTTTCACCGCATCCCACGCAATCAACATCAGTGTAACTAAACTTCTTGCGCCCCGAGGTTCGTATAATTTCCAGCATCCTTTGTGTGCTTCGTTTCATATCTGCTTCTTGGTTCATTGTGATTCCCCCATGTCCCTCAGTTTCATTTCCAAGTTGGCCCTGTGGAATATCAGTTGCCTATATCGCTGAAACTGCATAGCCGCATTCGGCTTCTGTAATTCTTCAATCGTTTCGTCAAGCATGTTTTGTAGTTGTTGTTTCGTTACCATGTTGGTTGCCTCCGTTGGTTCTAATATGGGGCCGCCGGTATATCAAGTTGGTGGTGGCAAGAATCGGGGGTGAGTATATGAATGTTGATAGGTGAATGGCCGAGCAGGGGTGCGTTTAGCGGTGCGTGTTTCGGCTGGCGTTGTGGGCGTGTCGGCTGGCACTGCCGGATATTGTGATTTTTGCCGGAGTTGTTACTTGAATGTAGGTGGTAGCAGATAACAGTAGGTGTTGCTGGAAACACCTGATTTACCTACTCCATTCCATACGCATTGACAGTTTTTTTGGCTCTCTATTCTCTCGACAGGCTCGCAGTACACCGTTTAGCCTCTCTCTCTCGCTATATACTTTTCCTTCTTTTCGTCTTACTAAGGCTTTTTCATAGCGACTCTCTCGCCAATTCATTCGTCTTACTAAGTAAGACTTCTCTCTCCACTATTTAACTCTTCTCTCTTTCACATGCGCCTCTCTCTCTCGTCTTACTAATGCTCTCTCTCCCCCTTTCTCTCTTTACTTCTCTCTCTTTCTCTCTCAACTTTCTCTCTCTCTCTTTTATGCAGTAAGACTATAGTCTTACTAATGTACATTAAAAATAAAAAAAAATAAAAAAAATAAAAAAAACACACATATTTGGAGCCGCCCCGAAGGGCGACCCCATTTGTGTGTTTGCCGGTTTGTCACTCAGTCCGGGTTGGCTACCTCATGCCATCTGAAGGGGTGGGTTGTAGGCCACCGCCATCCTCTATTCGAGTGGACTGTGCATTCACTGTTTCCAGTAGCACAAGCCCTCCCAAACCTCCTTGGTAACTGGTCCTTGATAGACCAGTCTAGGTTCGGGTTCCTCGGTTGGTTGCTTCAAATTGTCTCGCCACATCTGAACACGGCGGGGGGAGCATGGGCCATCACAGTCCAAGCAACCCGTTGCCGAGTCAAATGAATGCGGTTGTAATTTACCACCACATTCGATGTGGGGACAATACTTCATGGTCGGTTTATCGCTCATGGTAATGCCTCCAAGGGAGTAGGAGGGATGCCGAGGCTATGAACGGGCCTCGACATCCCAAAACCACTGGAAAAGGAGATGAAAACTCCAGTGGCTAGACCGATTTGATACCCCGCACTTGTCTAGGCGGCTCGCCTCTAAGAGAAGCGTGGTAAGTGTGATTGTGATAGGTGAGGAGTGTTGTAATGCTAGGGGGGAGGATTGCGGGGGGCCGAGGCCCCCCACAATCCGGCTTCGACATCTGTGTGTCGTATCTTGTGTTGTCACGAATGAACACTTGGCTCAAGGGGCCTCATATGTGCATGAGTCCAACTCATCGGGTCTGTGCGACCCCATGAGTATCTCCTCAAGGTCACTATCATAGTGCATCGGGTTGATGTACTGCGGTAGTGCGTAGGTCAAGGGCTTGCCATCCTTATCCCATTTAGCGGCGTGGATGCCACTGAAGGTATGAAGGTCGAAGCCATCCCATTTGCCTTCGATTGGCTCCCAACTACCAAGGCGCTCTAACTCCTTCTTCGCAATTTGCTTGATGCGATAAGGTAGGTGTCGCTTCTTGGTCTTGGTAGTCGAGTAGTTTGCGCCGTAGGTGTAGTAGTAGTCATCGACCTTGTAGGTGCGCCAATCATAGACGACCCCGGCGGTTGCTTCACTGCCCTCGATGTCACGCTTGCTGATGCTACCGGTAGGCGAGATTGTGTATTCACGCCCTATGGTTGCATCCCAATGTGTCTTGAGTCGCTTGCCACATCCCTCCTTGAGTAGTGCCTCAGTTGAGGCAATTACTACGGGGCCGTTGCTTGCGTCGTCTATGCGACCCATAACCAATGGATTGCCTCCATTAGTCCAGCACTTGAGGGTACCTTGTGGGTCACGATTATCAGACCAAATCAAGGACATTGAGCCCTTGCATAACTCGACTACCTTCTCGATACCACCAACTTCTAGGCACTGTGCTACGGCCTGTGAGTCCACAGGGCCAGTAGGCTTCTCGCCCAATGCCATCCATACATCGTCGTGGTTGTGTACGACGCCGTTGTGTACTAGCGTTACCTTAGCCTTGCGACCAAAGTGAGGGTGAGCGTTTGCCTTGTTGTTGGCACCATGAGTTGCGAAGCGGGTGTGAAACATACTCCACTGAGTTTGCTTGCGTAGTTGCTTCGGGACATGGTGAGCCATAGCGATTGAGGAGTGTGGTGCTTTCACATAGTACACTCCCTTTCCATTCTCAAAGGCAAAGCCCGAGGCTTGTTTGCCTCGGGCTGATAATGCCTTGAAGAGTCTAGTTGACAATCGCTTGGCCTTGAAGGTCTTAGCCGCCGCATGTATGGCACCAATGCCACATCCTACAATAACCAGTGCGAGTGGTAGGGTGCCAAGCATGACTGAGAGGATAACTCCTCCCATAGCGTTGAACACTCTCATATCGCCGCAGTTAGGGCAGTGTGCTTCATGATGGTCGCCGTAGTCATAGCGCATGTGTGCTTCGGTTTCCCGAAGTAATGTGCCACATGTATCGCATGCCCTATCCAAGTCCAAAAAGTGAGCCTCGGTTTCCTCCATCAAATCTTGTGTGTAGTTGGTGCCACACACTTCATCTGAGTCACAAGAAGCCGAACCACATCGGGAGCAAACTACGCTCTCCTTGAAAAGTGCGTTGTGTGCCAAGATTGGGTCATTACGGAATACACTAGGGTTGTTTCCATTCAGTGCCTTGATACGGCGAACCATAGCCACATAGAGTGGGTCATCGTCTGCCAAACCAAGCCAAGTGAATAGGTCATGGATTGAGTCACCACGGAAATTGGTGATGTCGGTCCAATAGTTACTCGCACAACGGCTGACCAGTAGGTGCAAAAATTGCACCCAATTCTGAATCTTGGTTGCGTTTGTGGTGCCTTGGTGCGCTCTAAACTCAATCGTACCGTATTTCGGTAGTGATTGAGGATTTACGCACTGATAGCGAGAGTCACCGTAGTCGGGATTACCTTCGTACAGTCGGTCATAGAATACCATGCCAACCTTTGCGGGGTCGGTTTCGGTATGCCATTCTCGGACATACATTCCATGTTCATCATTCCACTTTCGCTGGGCGAAGCGTACTTCGCTTGGGTTGCGATATTGTTGGCTGATGTAGGAGACATTACGGCTCCATTCACCGTCACGGCGGCTTGGGCTAACAATCAGATTGATTGCATGTTGAAAGTACCCGTAAGCCCACGCCACACGGCCTGTAACGGCCTTGGCGTAGTCCTCGGGACTAAGGTTGTCTGAAGGCTCGGTAAAGCCTAACTCGACGGGGTTTGCCCTTGCGCCGTAGTCCTTCAGACCCACATGGACATGAAGGCCGCATGACCTATCGACTTCAGCCACGCCTCGAAGGTGTGACATCATCCGACTAATCCACGACATAACCACGCCACGCCCGATTAGTGGGGGTGACACAATCTCAAAGCCGCCACGACTCAATGATGAGTCTGTGACAATCTTCGTTTCGCTCATGACTTCGTGAGTGTAGCCACGGAATGAGACTTTGAGGGCACGAATGGTTTTCCGTGTTCGAGAGGACATTAGTTTCAACATCTTCTCATCACACTTCATTATCCAGTGTGCCATCTTCTCATGTGGTGACTCACGAATGTGGGCCTTCTTGATTGCTTCAATCTCAAGACCTATTCGCATGTTCATTCGTTCATTTCTCAGTACTGTTAGGACAGCAAGAAGTGGCATCATAATTGGCAATAGTGCCAACAATACCACAACTAGGTCCAACAGTATATTTCCTGTTGTTGTTGTTGTTTGCATTTACATTTCACGCTCCTCGCCTGTGACCCGACTTTGTATATCGTCGGACAGGGAGTTGGATTGATTGAATCATTGAATTGCATCTCCTCAATCTAGTGTGAGTAGGATTTGAAAAAAGAACGAAGGAGGATTCATGAGGTCCCATGTTGGAACATAGCGTGGTCCTTCAGACCGTATCATGCCAAGGCTAAACGCTCGAATTGACATGGTGACATGGTGAGTAATCATGTCCTCCTATCCCTAGCGACTGAGGCCTGTGGCGATACCTAGGGTGCCTACGGATTTTCACCGTAGGACTTGTGTTGAGAGCGACAACCCCCCGCACTTGCGCTTGGTTGAGTGGGGTTCCCTCAATTCGGATGTGCGTCCGATTGCTTCGGCCCTTGCGGGCAATCTCGGAATACCCCCTGTTGGTATAAAGAATTAACGAACATGTTCGGTTCTTTAAATACTCAAGGGGGTCAAAAAACACCCGCCGAGAGGGGGTCGGCGGCCCGTTCATGATAGGTAAAGCCGTTCATGATAGGGTTCTCTCTCTCTCTCTTTTCTCTCTCTCTCTTACTGAGCCGTGATAAGTGAAGTCTTACTGATATATACTTGATTCATTGACTATTTGCTGAAACGCTGGGTTCATATAGTGGGGTATCGTAGGGGGTACATGGTCGCAATACCTACCGAACTAACGCAAGCAGTACAAAACGGACTTCTCAAGGTCTGTGATTATGTCGGGGTGTACCCCTTCTATGTCACAATTGAGGATAGGGGATTTGAGCCCGTCATTGAGGCATATAACAAAATGTTACCCATGCCGATATGGGGCGGAGAGAGTCATTCAACTATATGGGGCAGTGCGCCCTTCAATATCCTATTTAGGGCATTACATGACACTATACACCTAAAATATGACTGCCCGTTCACTTTAGAGGGTGAATTGAAAGCATCAAGGATTCAAGGCGAGATTTGTGATATTCTAGGACTTAACACCTTGAAGCGTATCATGCACATTGAAACGGCAGAACAGGCTCTATACTTAGATAAGCATGGAGTGTTTCCCCCTCAGACTTTCACCTATGATATGTATTTGGAGGGAGTAAATTGAGAGAATGAAAGCCGCCTCTCTCTCTTCTCTCTCTCTCTCTCTTTTTTTTACTGAGTGCGGGCAGTACCCTTACTAATATATGTTCAAATAAAAAAAATAATAAAAAGGGGTGGGGGTGCCCCGGCTTCTTCGCCTAGGACACCCCCGAAAGGGAGCCACTCCCCAGCACCGAAGTGCTGGGGAGGGCAAATAACTGATTACTCAGTATCAAACTCGGTCTGAAACCAGTTCGTTTAGTGCCACTCGGATTCGGCTAGGAATGTCGCCGTATTCCAAGTGATTCAGCACCAGTTGTGCTGATTCACTGTCAAGATGAGCCAATGCGTTGTGCATTGGTCTATCTGAACCTTCGTAGGGTCCGTGACCTACTGCACAGTTGCCCTGTGCTGGTAGGTACAATTTACCCCATTCCCAGTGCCCGGATTCCTCGACAAACTCCCAGTCGCCGGATTCTGACTCCCAAGGTCTAATCCAGTGTTCTTCGGTGTCAAGTACCCAAACTCTAGGTGCCTTTGGTGACTTCTGCCATGCTTGGATTTCAAATCCACTGCCGACCTTTCGACCGGCGCATTTGTCACTTTCAGACACATTACCAAGTCCACAGTAGGAACAGTCAATTTTGACCAGTTCCTTCAGTATTTGCTTGGCAAGTTGGTTCATCACTTTAATCCACTTGTTTCTGAGGATGGTCTGTGTTCGCTTGCTGGGTGGATTGAATCCAACCCAGTCGGTTGCACAGTGGTCCAAATACTCAGTGTATAGGTGGTCCAGTTGTTTCATCTTGCTTGCTAAGGTCGCAGTTGGTTGTTGGTAGCCCAACATGTGAATGACGGCCAACAACAATGCGTTGATGGTGCGTCGAATCACTCCAACTGTTTCCTCCTTTTCGTGTATCATGTTCGTCTCCATGAATTGTCTCGCTGGACTCATGGGAGAAACATCCTGCTTTTGACATCGGGGTTGCTCCCCGTTCTGTTACCAGTTTCGTTCCAAACAACCTGTCAAACCAACTTTCGTGTGATTGCTGATTACCGGTTATCGTTGCTCGGATATACACCGACGAGCAGGTGGTAGTACATAAACCCACGGCTGGATTTCACGGCCAACCGTGGAAAATGAAAAATGCCACGCAGTACCACGATTAACTCTCTCTCTCTCTTTTTTTTTCTTACTAAGACGAGAGGGAAGTATTACTAACATATATTGTATTGATTGAATGAGCATTTTGGTGATGATTTCGAGAAGGGTATATATACAACATACCTGTTAGTATGACCAATACGGAAATCAGATAGAGGATGAAGTGAGTCAAAGAGGCGAAGCGTATGGTGGATAATAGAATGAACGAAGCGTCAAACAAGGAGGTGAAAAATATGACATACAGGATATGGACCAACGGCGATTACAATATCAGCCAATCAGCGTTCAAGGCGTTGGCGGTTGTTAGGAGTAACATGACAGATGAACAATTTTTGGCTGAGTGGGCTTCAATGTACCCTCAGCACTGCTACGGCGGTTATCAGAAGGAGCAATTGTACATTTGGAACACAAACCCATTTGAGTTTGTGTACAAGTGGCCTAAGTTCGCTCATCATCTAGTGAAGAGTTACAATTGATTCAATCAATTGTTGCAGTATTGTATAACTGAATAATCAGTAAGCCGCCCTTCAGTGGAGTTCGCTCCACTGGGGGGCTCTCTCTTTTCTTTCTTTTTTTCTCTCTATTACTGAGCCGGGGGCAGTACCTTACTGATATATCATAACTACCGCATGTCTGATTTGCTCAATCGCTGGGTTTAATAGGGGACTACTCCTCGGATAGATTGTTGAGGAACAACAGGAGGTGAGAAATAAATGGCTGAAATAACAACCTGCGAATACTGTGGGACATGTAATTGGAGAATGGTAGGTGATGAGAACAAGCACCTAGCCACTATCCAAGAAGCACACACACAGAACGCAAAACCTAGACAGGCGTTCTATTGTGCCTATTGCTGGCAAAAAAACAACCTATGGGTTGAAATCCTAGGTAACTGAGCAATCAGTGATTTGCCCTCGTCACCGGTTCGCCGGTGGCGGGGGCTCCCCCCTCTCTCTCCTTTTCTTTTTCTCTCTCTATTATTGAGTTTGCGGGCAGTACCTTACTGATATATGTTGATTGTCTGATTTCGTGGTGATTTGGATTAGGTCTTGAAATCGTGGTCTATGTGGTGCAAACATGGGCAGTATTGATAAGGGTAGGTGCATACGGGGTAGCATGGTGCGAGGAACCAAGCAACTAAGCGAAGTCTGCTCAATGTGTGGACTGAATTATGTAAAGAAGAACAAAGACGGGGCACGATGCCGTTGTCACGGTGGCGTATTATTCGTCATCAGTGATGATGACAATGTGTTCATTCAGATGGAGGAGAATTGAATGATAAGTAACAAAGAATTGAGAGAGATGTACAAGACGAACATGATTAGGTGTATCAGATGTGGTACACTGAAGATTGTAGGAGAGAAACTAGCAACCAAGGCCAACCTTGGATTTGGGTGCTGTGTACCGTTTGAGATGCTACCGGATAACTGGGGCACTTCAGACGCTGCAAAGTGGATTCTTGACTTGAGGAATTGAATCTCTAGTGCTGGGCATCACGAAAAACTGCCCTGTTTTTACTAATGCGAGAGCCGCCAAAAATCGGCTCTCCTGTGTATATAGGGACAGCCAAGCACCATGCGTTTTTTTGATAATTTTTTTTGGAAAACATTGATAAAGTGGCGGGTACACCCAACAACTAATGTCCCATCAAGACACGATACTAAAGCACATGGATGAACACCCCGGTAGCAGAATCGGCTACGCACGACTACTAAACCAATACTACCCCGACTCAACAGTGAAGGCGTGGGAGATGCGCCTAATCAATTACGAGAGCGAAGTCAAAGACGATTCATACTCCTACGACGAGTCCTCCGACACATACATTACGGCCCTTACCTTTGGGGACATCAGCATGTCCGGTGAAAAGCACCGAGCCATGCTCCGTGACTACTCCGGTTTTGACGGCACCCCGTTGACCGCCTCCGAAATGGCAATCAAATACGATATGCCCGTTGAACACTTCTTGGCTTGGAAAAGAGCGCACAAAGTAACACACTCCACAGTCCCGCTATCTAACGAGCAACTGCTCGATGAACCCGAGCAACACATTGAGGACTTGCTATCCCAGCGCAAACACAATGCCGCACAGGAAATATACAAGCGTGAACGCAAGGCACTCGAAGAAGATGCGGTTAAGTGGCGTGACCTTGAGTGGAAACTAAACTATCTCAAAGACCTACCAAAAGCCGCATTTAAAGTGCCGAAACTAAAATTACCTGTGGCCCCGTCACCATACGCTCTAGTAGTATGCCCTACCGATTTCCATTGGGGAAAACACGGCTGGGAGGATGAAGTAGGCGAGACATACAACTTCGAGGAGGCACGAAAGCGTCTAATGGAAAAGACCGAAAGCCTCGTTAGCAGAATCCCATCTGCTCCCGAAAAAATCTATGTCGGTGCTGGTTCCGATTGGTTCCATGTTGATAACGACCAAGGCACCACCACAAAAGGCACACTGCAAGATATGTGTGGTTCCCCTGCTGAAATCCTTATTACCGGATGCAAGTTAGCCCGAGAACACATTGACTTGATGCGACAAATCGCACCTGTCGAAGTAGTAATGATGGCTGGTAATCACGACCGTCATTCCACTATCGCACTAATGATGTACCTATCTGCGGCATACGAAGGTTGTGATGATGTCACAATTACCATATCCTCCTTTAACCGCCGTTACCTAGTGTACGGTTCAACACTGCTTGGATTCACCCACGGTGACGGACTCAAAAAGACCAATAGCCTTGCTGGGCTAATGGCTAACGAAGCAAAGAAGCAGTGGGGACAGACAGACCATAGAGTATGGTTCCACGGACACCTTCACCACCAACGCCTAACTGAAAAAGACGGATGCCTAATTGTACAGATGCCATCCCTTGCAGGTCACGACAGATACCACGCAAGAGCAGGTTACACTACCAGCACCGCAGGTTTGGCCGCATATCTAATTGACGAAAAGGAGGGCTACATCGGTTCTCTATTCGCACCAGTAGTCCATGAGGAGTAAGTATGGCTGGAGGACACAGATTCCATAGAAAGTTACGCAAATGTAACAACTGTGGTCGTGAAGCAAACGCCTGTTACACTTCATGCACCAAATGGTGTCCAAAACAAAAGCGCACAGTTTATTGCGGCAACATGAGGGTGGTGCGATAATGGTAATGCCCAACTTTAACTTCGAGCGTTCACGCCATGACATTAAACATTTCTATGAGTGGCTCTCGCCCGAATACAAGTGGGCAGACCACATAGATGAGTGGATGGAATTATACGGCAATCGTAAAGGTGCCCAAGTCCACCGTGTCTGCATTATCGCTCCTCGCTCCCACAGTAAATCGGCTACTCTCCGAGTAAAACTGCTACATATGTGTCTATTCGAGCAAAGACACGGGCAACCTATGGAAATATGGTTATTTTCGGCCAGCATACGACAGGCTACAAACCGTCTTGAGGAAATTAAAACGGATATGCGCCGCCATCCCGAATTACGAAAGTATCTTGATGATAAGCGTTCTAACAAACAAAGGATTCAATTTACTAACGGGGCTTGGATTCAAGCGACCGGTGTAGGTTCTGCTATTCGTGGAGAACACCCAGCCGTAGTAGCACTTGATGATGTCCTCGCTGAAATGGGTGACATGACTATGGACACCGTTGCTGAATGGTTTAAGAAGGTAGTAACCCCTATGCTTGACCCCGGTACATCACTATTTTGTGTAGGCACACCAATGTCTCATACCGACCTGTACCATACTGAAATGCTATCCGAAAAAGCAAAGCAGGTTTGGAAATCCGGCGTGTGGTCTGCGTTTCCCAATTGGGATGAGCATAGAGCCGACCCCGATAATATCCCACTACTGCCACTGTGGCCCGAGTTTAGACCCACCGAGTTTTTGTTGGAACAAAAAATCAGCATAGACGATGACCTCGCTTTCGCACAGGAGTATTTGTGCAAGGTCGTGGATGATGACTCCCAAGTTTTCAACAGGCACCTCATCCGAGAACACATAGACATAGGAGCCATTAGTGGTTTCGACGGTCAACTCCACGATGGTTCCCGTTTCATCCTCGGTTTCGACCCTGCTCATGGTATAGGCAAAGATTACTCCGTCTTAATATGTTTGCGTCAAGATGAACAGGGGTATATTCATTTTGTTGATATGTGGCGCAAAAATGATTTCCCGCCGGATAGGCAAGCAGACACAATTATCGAGTGGGCAAAACACTACGGTGCCCCAGTTGCGGCTGAAGATGTAGGTTTTCAGCGACTATACCAAACAGTCATAGAGCAAAAAGGGGGACACTTAGACTATCGCCCATCCAAAGCATCCAACAAAGGACTCAAACAAGGGCTAATGAACCGCTTGCGTGTTTGGTTTGAGCGCAAGTTAGTAGTATTCCCCTATGGAGATGACGCTACTAGGAAAAAGGTCAACATTATTCTCGATGAGTTAGAGGCTCATGTTTGGAAAAACGGCGAGATTGTTGATGTTGGAAAACATAACGATACAGTTATGGCATTAGCACATGCCATAGACCAATTCAAACCAAAGCAAAACGACCAAATGCCTATGATTTCTAAAACAACCAGCATGGGTGGCTGGTCTAAGAATAAAAAGAACCCAAAAACTAATAAACGCAGACCATCATCGAGTAAATATGTTAGGTTGTGATTAAATGGATGAGATATATGGCATAGGCATTGGTGTTATCGGCCTCATAATTTTAGAAGTCCTGTTTTGGATTGGGGTTGCGGTGTGGGTGTATAAACGCAAAAAGCAAAAAAACTCTATTTGGGACACTGAACCTTGAAATAACGCACGATAAGTAGGTAATTGCATGGCATGGTGGAACCCTTTCAAAAAAACTTCTGTCGTGGCGGCAGAACCAGTACCGGTTAAGATTACTACTGGTAAAGGAATGAAAAGTCCATTTGAAATTATGTCGGCTAGTATTAGTAATATCGTAAAAGATACTGAGGATATGACCCAAACTACATTTAACAATACAAATGAGTTTGATTTATACGATGACATGCTAAACTTTGACCCCGAGTTGAACGGAGCAGTTAGGACTATAGCACTAACCGCTAACAAATACCGATTAATTGGTGGGCGCAACGCTCAGATTAGAAGCGCAATCAAAGATTTGACAGAAGATGTTCTTGATTTCGACGATTTCCTGATAAATGCCATGCGTAATTTGATGGTTTATGGAAATGATATTAACAAATTGGTAGGTAAATCGGGGATTGGTATAACCGCTATTCAATCACTACCTGTTAGCCAAGTTACTATTGTTGATGATAGAAAGATACCATTCTCGGCTACAAAAGAATACGCTATCTATGAACCTAAGTTTTACTTGTACAAGGAAAACGCACCAAACAAAGCAAAGTATTCTGTAAAAGAAATCATGCACATTAAGATTGACTATCGTTCTCACTGGTATATGGATAGAATGGGTCGCTGGACATACGGTGTGTGGGGAGCATCCCGCTTCTCCGCATTAAAACAAGCGATTCGTGCTAAGTATAACAGTATGAATAACCGTATCGCACTTGAAGATAGTCTGACAAAACAATACATTACTATTGGCCCCGAGGCTATTGAGAATATCCAAGACCCCGATGAAGCCGCAGAACGCCTTGAGCATATCATGGATAGTGTTGGTTCCCTTCTTGATGGACTACGCTCAGACCAAGTGCCTATCCTACCGCATTATGTTAATATGGAGTTCGTGGATTTGAAAAATACAGTGCCGGATAATTCAACATTCCTAGACAATGTTAACGCAGACATTTCAGCAGTGCTTCATGTCCCTAGAGTTTCTATGGGTCAAGAGCGTGGTTCAACCTTTGCCGCAACATTTAACGCTTCTCAGTGGTCGGTGCAATCTATCCGCAGATTACAAACAATTTTAGGACAGTCTATTCAACGCTTATTCTCTAAGCACTTAGAATTGCTAGGCATCCCTCATCGAAAAGGAGATATACCAAAA
>CEVB01001662.1_pt1 | contig 25056 bp, 25 predicted proteins | sample 531381 | NCBI WGS metagenome assembly CEVB01 (sample SAMEA2622763, study PRJEB7988) | marine metagenome | biome: marine biome (ENVO:00000447); feature: surface water layer (ENVO:00002042); material: "saline water (ENVO:00002010), including plankton (ENVO:xxxxxxxx)" | depth 5 m | reverse complement strand
ATGACCGCCTTCGACACCGCTTGGGCTATTGTGAAGATGCCTATAATCCCAAACACTGTAAAAGAAGTTGATAACAATAAGTGGATGGGGAGAAGGTATCAAGGCGATTTTTACGACCCAAAAAGCAAAGAAACAATGCCAATTGTAGTTGATTCGGGAGATGATTTTATTTCGGGTTTCATTGGAGAGGGTTATGGAAACAAAGCCCGTTCCGAATCGGAAGCGCAAAAGACATATTATCAAAACATGCCAATAATGATGGCAACAGGAGTTGAAACAGACGAGCCGTTTAGAAGGAGAGGTTATGCAACCGCATTATATGATTTAATGGCTCATGTTTTAGCAAATCGCAAAGTTCCGTTGGATTTGATGCCGGATGAGAGCCAAACCTATGAGGCAGGGCAGTTGTGGAGAACAAATGCCCCCGATTATGTTTGGCCTAAAGACCGATTAGAGGTGATGGAATGACCGCCTTTGACACCGCTTGGGATTTGACAAAAGATTTCTACTTTGATTCGAGAGATGAAATGACAGGAGGAAAATACACTGGCCCCACAGCAACGGCAAATGTTACTGTTCCCGATTTTGTTAAAAGACCAACTGGGTTCTTTAGCCGTTTTACTGCTGGTAAGCGTGATTGGGATCCTTACTATGGTGCAGAACTTATTCAAGAGGATGGCAATCCTACAAGTGAGAATACTGTAATTACAGGAGATGCAGCACAAACCTTTGACCCATCTAAAAAAGTGCAAGGTGCAGGGGGAATATCATACAGAACTGATTTGAATCCTTATACTGAACAAGAACAAATTGACCGAGGTAGAGATGCAACTCCAGAAACTGCCGAGTTTAGAAGGGGCGGCTCTTTACCAAGAACAAAGACTATGCGAACTGATACTCCAAGAAAAACCATAATAGACTATAAAGATGCTAAAGGTCAAGATATTGAAGGTTATGACAAAAGCGGCAAAAGATACCTACAAAGTAACATAAATCAATTATATCAGTTTGAGGGGCAAGATAGGGATTATGCTACTCATACAGGAACTAATCTATCTACTTATGGTCCAGCAAATCGTTACCGTAATTTATTCTCATCTGCTGGTTTTGATGAAGATGAGGCTATTGATGATATAATCTCTACAATTGTTCATGAGTCCGGTCATGAGGCGATAGATGAAGAATTAGTGCAAGCGGTAAATCAAGGCATATTGCCTAATGAAAACTTTAATGCTGCACATGAAGTAGGGGCGCACACACTTCAGCATTTTGCAGATGAGGATAAAGTCAATGAAAGATTAGCAAGGCATACAAATACTGCCGCACATTCATACAAAGCACCTAAACAATTTCAAACTAGAGAGGGAGGGAAGCAAATAAGAATGCCTAAGCCAAGAGTCATAAAATCATTTGATGATGTTTGGGATTTGATGAAAGCACCGTTTCACGGGACTACAACTGGTGTTCTTGAGAGGATAAGAGAACAAGGACTCCAACCAAAAGCACCAGACGCTTTCACCAAACCTTCGGTGTTTTTCTCACAAAGTCCTGAACAGGCGATAGGTTTTGCCAATATCCGTTCCGACTTAACGAGAGGCAAGGATGGTGGCGATCCTGTTCTCCTTCATTTCCCTCTTGATGCCGTCAAAAATCCTAATCGAAGGTTATTTCCACCAGAAGGAGATAACCAATGGACTGAAAGCCCCATTCCTGCAAGTGCAATAACAGAATACTACGGACCACCAAAACCTCAAGATGAAGAAAAATGGGATGAATGGCAAGACGCTATCATTTCTTGGAGAAAAGAAATGATGGAACGGTATGAAAGGGGGGAGTTTGATGACTGAACCCTTTGAGCAAGCATGGGAATTGGCTAAGGCCGATTTTGCCTTAAGAGGTTCATTGAGTGGCGAAAGTTATGAAGATGAACAACCTGACGCTTATGGTTATCATTTTAGAAAACCCGTAGATTACATGTTCAAACCCTACGGCTCGGATGAAACCCAAACAATAACAGATAAAAATTTCACATTGTTAGGACCTATCAGCCAAATCGCAAAATTGAAGGCTTATAGAGCCGCAATGAATAGTTATGGTTTCACACGTGAGGAAAAGGCACGATTGTTACGAATGTTTAGAGGGAATGTGCCTTTTGATAATGATGAACCAATTGTTCAATATTATAATGAACTTGTAGAGCAGAATATTTATCAAGAAGTCATAGACACTACAACGCACGAATCGGGGCATGAAGCACATCAACTTGCAGACCCTGGTTATTCTAGTAGGGGTCATCAAAGGGAATTTTTGAGACAACAAGGTAGGAGAGCAGAAATAGAACGGATGATGTATGACCTTTTCGATTATTATGACCATATGAGCAATAGCCCTACTACTGAAGCAAGTTTGAAAGAATTTATTGCATACATGACTCAAAACCCATTTGATAGTAAAAAAGTAATAGATAATTTATTTTCTCATCCCGACGTAGGTAGAAGGTATGCAAAACGAGCCGAAAAAGCATCAACCTTTTCAAATGAAAGAAAGAAACGAAATTTAGAAAATGCAGTTTTGAGCATGGCATCTCAATATCTTAACAGAACAAATGTAGGCCCTGCTCAATTTGGCGGTCAAGGTTCGGGTGCTGCAAGAAAGAAAATAGCGAGTAGATATGAACCAGTAAAAGCCTTATTGCGACAAATTAGAGGACTTGATGAAAATGAAATAGGTTCTTTTGAAGATTTACCTAAAGAAATCCAAGAGGGCATTGGCAACATAGAACTAAGAAACAAACTTACAGACTTCTTTGAAGATAATTACAAAAACGCATTTCAATCTTATGGAACTCTTGATTTGTTTAGAGATGACCCTGAAAAATTCCTTGCCAATTATGAAATGATAGATCCTTCACAATACAAAGATGTAGATGATGGAGTTGGTGATGCTTATCTGTATCGGTGGAATGATTATGGGGATTTATCATTAAACCCCGATTTAGTGTCAATGTATCTTGGGTATTATGATAGTCAAGGAGATGGCGAATTTTTACCAAGTGATTATGAAGATTATCTACAAGATGGCGATTTATTCTTTAAACCAAAAACAAAATCACGCAGACTTGAAAGAATACCTGCACGATATAAAGAACCAAAATTTGGAAGTGATGCGGTATTGCGTGAAATAGAAGATGCTTATACGCTTGCGAATGCCCTTAGAAATCCTAATAGAGATGCAATGGATTCATCTATGGCTTTCACTGGTGGTAATTAGGTGGCAGACAAGCGTTAGGTGAAAAAAAAAGCCCAAAAGAAAACCTAACTAAACTCTATGTGTCGGAGAATAACGTTTAATGCAACCCTTGTCTGCCAGTAGCCGCTTTATAACTTACTTATTAAATCCTCTCCAACTACATGGATTGTAGGGGTATTTTTTTACACAAAGAGAGTATCGCCCATGTAATGACACCAGAGGCTTTATTTCAGGAAGCGTGGTCGTCAATGCTGATGAAGGCTAGTAATGTTGATAAAGACATACTAGAACAAATGAAACAAAATTATGATTTGAGATTTCCTCAAATGCCTATGCGTGATGACGCAGCAGCAGTCACTGAGTTTGCGGGAATGGGCGGTGCTGACTTAGGTTTTGAAAGTGCAGGTATTCCAGTTGTTGCATCTGTTGATGCTATGGATGCTGCTAACAGACTGCGTGAAGCCAACTTCGAGGGTGATGTGATTGAAGGGTATATTGGAACAGATCAAGGAATGTTACACCCTGACGACCTAGTAGAACGCTATGCTGATGCTGCTCAAGGTAGAAAACTGCATTATCACGCTTCCCCTCCATGTCAAGCCTTCAGTAACGCAATGCGTAGGTCTGGTCCTTCGGGTATGACCGAACAAGAGTTGCACGAAAATAGACTCAAAGCATGGCCGATGATAGGTAATGCTTTCTATACTGTCGAGCAATTAATGAAACACCCTGACGTAAATCTAAACTCTTGGTCTTTAGAAGAAGCACCAGGGGTTGTTGATTTTGTAAATGAACATCCCGAATTGTTAGAACCTTATGTATCACCAGAATTTAGAAAAGTAATCATGGGATTACTTCGAGACAAGCCAAATGCAAAGATGGATGCAGTTGATTATGGAGTGCCTACAACAAGAGGTAGAATGTTCATAGGCCAAGGTTGGGATAAAAATCCAACACATTACAAAGCAACTAGAAAACCACAGGCTGGCCGAGAAGCAAGCCCCTCTATCTTGGACTTTTTGCCACATCTTGAACAGGAAGAGAGGGATAATTTTGCCAACAAAAAAGCCATCATAGATGAGTTACAATCAAGAGGTCAATTAAATCAAGCGGCTGCGGAGAAACTTTTGAATCAAAGTTTCTTGACTCAAATGGGTAGCGCATTCCCTGGTCGTGGAACTAAAGGAGGAACACCTGCCGTATGGAATGATGAAAGAAAGTCTACTGCGTTTAAACACATGAAACCATTGACTGAAACTACTACTGGCATTACTCATAACTTACCTGCACTTCTTTACAACAGAATGCTTGAACCGGAAGAGGTAGCAATGTTACAAGGCATTGACCCTACATACGACTTTGAACCTGCAAGAAATATGTATTATCGATATATCACACCAAAGGGCAATAAAAAATCTATACCTGCTCTAAAACAAACCATCGGTAATGTAGTAGTTCCACCTGTAATGAGAGCAATTGCTCAAAGTGCTTTTGGCATGGGACCTAAACAAAAAACCCTTCAAGATTTCAACTGATTGAGATATAACTATATTTACCTATCCTATCGAAAGGCCATGAGCAGTTTTGAACAAGCGTGGCAATTGCTCAAAAAGTCTAATCCTCTTTTTCCCGAAAGAGATGACGAGATAGAAGAAGTTGTAGAGGCAAACATGGCTGAAAGCACGAAGGCAAAACGAAATTATCCGAAAACAAGGATAGATCCTGAAACTGGTGGACCAGAAAACGCTTCAATTAGGGCATTGTTAGATAGAGCAAGAGGTGTCCCTCGAAAACCTGCAACAAAGCCGAAAGAAACTAAACTTTCAACAGACACCTTGAACGCATTACATTCTAAGGTAAAAAAAAAAAGTGATGAACCCTTTGACACGGTTTGGTTGATAGTTAAGCAAGAATTTCTTGAAGATGAGCCGTATTCTCTTTATTCACTAATAAGCGATATTCCAAATAGAAAAAAAGACAGGTCTGTTTTCAATTTTTTAAACAACACTCCCGAAGGTCAAAAAATAGTGACCGATTTGATGGATATGCCTTTTGATTATCCATTAGAGGGTTATGGGCTAGACTTACCAAAATATGAATATGGCACATTCACAAAACCTCAAGAGGTTAAGCGTTTGATTGGCGGAGGCTTTTCAAAAACAACAAAGATGCCTGGTGGTAGTTTTTCAATGCCAACGCACATGTGCAGGGTAGGTGGAACATTGCGAGAAGTGCCTGGAACTGTTTGCCATAATTGTTATGTTCACGGTAGAGGTCAAGGTTATCCTATGAATGCTTCACAACGCCATTTATTGAGAAACTATGCTGCTATGAAAATGGGCGAGGACCCTGCTGCATGGGCATCTAACATTGCTCAAGAAATACCATACCAAACTAAGAATTTCCCATTAATGCGATTCTTCGATTCTGGAGATGTAGACTCACCAGAAATGATGAGTGCGCTTATGGATATAGCCTTACAGAATCCCGATATATTTCACTGGATTCCCACAAGAGAAAGAAGTTCAGTAGCACGTGCTATGAGTGCTAGAGATGAAGATACGATACCAAAGAATATGTCTGTAATGGTTTCTTTACCATTCATCAATCAAACATTAGACAATGATTTGAATGTAGAGCGTGGCGTTCCTAAGATTTCACAGAAGTTTATTGACTTGGTTGATAGATACCCTCAGTTACAATATTCTAATGTAATTGATAATAAGGAGTATATGTCGCCTCAAAGCACCTGTTTAGCATCTGTAAATCCTGGTAGCAGTTGTGTAGACCATCAATGTTCGGATTGTTTTGACCCCAATGTGGTAAGAAACGAGAACGGAGTTAAAGTTGGTTACTACAAGCATTAAGGAATGGGTTGTTCAAACATAGTCGGGTCTTTTTCAATATGTGATATTGAACCTGCTCTACTGTTTCCATGACAACTCCGTAGGTCATCAATAATCATGTTAATGTAATACTCAAATGGAACTTGAGATGGAACACCTTTGTATATCATATACTGGTGAATCCAGTTAATATCATCACCAAATAGTCTAGTAAAGGTAGTATCATTTGCTCTTATGCTCTCTTCATTTTCCCAAAACGCTTCTTCAGCAATCAATTGTTCTGCTTGATTATACAATCCAGACCACGATGCTTGCTCTATTGTCATGTTTGCTGAATAGATTGGATTATTCATATATCCCAATAACCCAATGGCGGCATCTTGACAAAAACTCTTAATCGTGCTATCTCTTTCAGCATGTCTAGCAATCCACGATTGAATACTATTTGGATCGTTTGTTTGGCCGCTTACTGCTCTATTGTATGAGCGTAAGGCTCTAACGGCTTCTATTATGTTCGGTTGGTTCATGTGCAGACCACTATGGTTGTCTTATTTTTAGTTGTTTATAGTGTTATAGTTCATATACTTGTTAGTCATGGCAGGGTTGATGGGCAAGCATGTTTCCGTTGTTATGAAGGACAGTTTATTTGCTAAAATGGAGAATGAAAGAGGGCGTGAGTCCAAATCTTCATTTGTGAATCATGCAGTAGCGTTCTATTTTAAGAACAAAGATAAGGTGAATAAAGATGAGTAAAGATGAACAACAAATTACGCAGAATGGATATTACCCCCCTCCGTATATTGCACATGATACAAATAGAATAGATATTAATTTGATAGCAATGTTGCTATGGCAAGCGTTACTTACTGGTGTTTCGGTAGCCGTTTCCCACATGGGATGGTATCTACCAGATGCCGGTGCTGCTGAGATGGGGCTACAATATGGCTTGATTACATTCGGATTCCTATGCACTTCTATGGTATTATTCCATGTTGGAGGGGTTAGAGATTCACTTGCTATGCGAGCAGAATTCGCAAAGGAAAATCAAATTGATAGATGGCATCGTTCTCAATCTCGTCTAGCACAAAGGAGAGCGAACAAGGCAAGATATTGGGAATCACAAAGTCAAAATCCATATCAGCCCACTAATCCAGGTAAGCAAACCTTTGGAATACCTAATGAAGAAGATAAGTCTTAGGTGATAATATGTGGCCTTTCACGACCCGCCAAGAGCGACAAACTGAAGCAATGTCGCAAATACTGGCAGAAAACTCTTATGAGAGAAAAATGGAACGGGTAGCGGGGTGGGTGAGAACATTTTTCGCCTTACTAGGAGGAATCTTTGCTACATTTGGAATATTGATTGGGTTGGAATTGTTAGGCTATCCTCCAAGTGATGTATGGGATTACATCAAAGGATTATTCGGTTAGGTGGGAGTTTGTGTCTGCGTTAATCGCCGGACACATGGTAATGGCATCTGCTTCAGCCATCTATGGTTTTTATAGGATTTTGAGGCCATTTAGAATAGGTATTTATGGCCCGTCTATGGTTGGTAAGACTACATTAGACCAGTATCTTACAGTTCCTGGGGATATAGACCCTATACCATTTAGCCTGAGAACTGCACATCCAAAGTCTAATACTGCAACGGGTTATCGTAAAGTCAAAGAAACTAGAAAACAAATTAGATTAATCAAAGTCAAAAAACCAGTTACAACCACAGACATAGGGGGTGATGCTATGTTCCGTAACCTTTGGGTTGATGATATGTTCTCAAGAAATGTAGAGTTAGTAATTTACATGATAGATCATAGAGCATTGACATCCCCTCAGTTTGTTAGTGATGCGGTAGCCGGTTTGACTTATCTAGTGGATAACATAGTGAAAAAAGATGTATCAAAGAATATATCTCGAAAAGCCAAGAAACGAGTAAAAAAGTATCGGCCTAAACTGTTTTGTCTAATGATAAATAAAATGGACTTATGGTGGGATGAAAGGGCGGCTTACCTATGGAAAATGGGAATACAAAAAGAGCATCCTATTGTTAGACCTTTTAGAGAATCTTTGAAACGGTTGAGAAAAGCAGGTTACAGGGCTGAAATCATGGCAATGTCATCTCAGCATGGAATTAACGTAGAAAAGGGATTGATTGAATTATTAGACTCACTTTAGTTAAAAAACCTTTATCATGTTGTCAGTCATGGCAGGGCTAATGGCGTATAATCTAGGCGGGTTCAACCCCCTTAATGTCTTTACAAATTCTGGAATTACACTACGAGGCTTGGATGATGAGCAATTGCGTCTTATGTCTGCACAAACTGGAATAGGTTATGAGTTATTGAAATCTCAACAAAGGGCTGAAATGGCAAGTGCTGGTTCGACAGGTGACATAGGTGAAGAACAGTTGATACCAACAGTAGAGGTTCAATTAAAATCAAATCCTAAAAATCCAAGAAAAGCAAGAAAAAAGAATATCAAAATGCTTAGAAAAGCACTAAGGCCACCTAATTATAATCTAGGTTTGTTCAAAGTTTATCGCTACAATGCCGCACATGAATGTGCATGTTGTGGTGTAGATGTAAGGAGATTTTTAGAAGGCGACAACGCTTATGCTCACATAGTAGATGAAAAAACAGGACTTTCATTGGCAGACCTTTATTGGTTTGATGAAGATACGGGGAATGCAAGAAAGCCGTTGGCTCGAACACATGGCGATCATGGAGATGAAATGAATAGCACATTATGTCCGGCTCATCTGCATATATATCATACATTGAAGTCACTGGTTCAAGAACATGAGATGGAAGAGGATGGTTTTAGAGCAACTTCAAAAGGCACTAAATTTACAAAAATACCTGGTGTAAAGACTCTTATGGGTGGTTCAAATAAAGTAAAGAATAGAAGCACACCAGAATCACTAATGAAATACGAGCAATTCTTTGGTATGATTCATCAAGACGCACAGTATAGCAAGGGTGTAACTTTGACCCAATTACCTAATCCGGTATCAGGAGTAGTGGATATTGTTCAAGTGACATTTGATTTGCGAGCAATTCAAGCAGAATCTTTGATGGCTCAAAGAAATGCAATGGGAACTGGTGCTAATATGCAAAGTGCCATGAATAATGCTATAACAAATACGGCGGTAGAACAACAAGTAACGGAGTGATATAATATGGGTTGGTTTAGTAAAAATGATACAACAACAAATACATTTGGTGCAGCAAATAATATGCAACAACAAAATATTGGAGGTATGCAAAATGCAGATATGTATGGCATGGCTGCACAAAATCCAATGATGCAACAGTTAGCAAACGACCCTGTTACTGCTACTGCGAGACTACTTGAATTAAATGACCCAGTATCTCAGTTTATAGTTGGTAACAATTTACCGTTGCTGATGGACTTGATTAGCGAAATAGTAAGGCTTTCTCTAAAAGATTTCTTTTCTAATGTCACCTTTGTTCAAGGAGATGATAATAAAATCACACTAGAAGCAGCCTCTTTACCCGCTTCAATGGCTACTCTTTCACCAGAAAACCTTAGTCTTACACTCACAAGACTTACTTCAGCAGCACAAAATCACTTAGCATCTAATCAACAACAAAGGCAAATGTTCCTTCAAGCGCACAAAATGGGTTATATGGCTAACCAAGAACCAAGTGGTTTCTTTGGAAATCTAGTTGGTGGTCTATTAGGCCAACAAGTGCAACAACAAGGCGGAATGGGAAATATGGCTAAAATGGGCGGGGCGGCATTACTATGACGAAAAAAGAGGAAAATTACCAACCAAATATCTATGATACCACTGTTCAATTTATGAGTCCTAACAAAATGTTAGTAGAAAGTGCAACAATGATATTCATCATATCATTCATGCTTGCTATGTTTGTAATGTTGATATGGAGAGGTTCATCCTTGAGTTCGACTCAAGTAATGTTTAGTGTGTTTGGACTATTCTTTACATTTGGAATAGCAGTAAGACAGTTTGCTTCCTTTCGGTAGTGCCTCTTGGGAAGGGAGGCGTTTTAACCCTATACCTTACAGTCCATTACTGACTAGGTTCGACCAAGACGGAGATGGAGATTTTGATTTTGAAGATGTCAAACTTTTAGTCAAAAAAAAATTAAAAAAGAATGAAGAATCCGATCTTTGTGGAGTCATAACAAAAAGTGGTAAGCCATGCGCTCGAAAAGGTAATCCAAATTACAATAACCGTTGTCATCACCACAAGTTAAGTGAAAAGACAAATTAAGGCAAAAGGCATGGGTCAATTTATGGCAGGTAGGCAAACCCGTAAAAATTGCCCGTTCTGCCAACATCCCGAAAGGGATATAATTGAACAAGAAATACTTACTGGGGTATTAGATGTTCAAGATTGCGATAAGCGTTATCAATGGCCGGAAGGAACATCTCATCGGCACATGAGGCGGCATTCCGGTGAATACTACAACAATAGTAACAGTCAATGTCCTATTTGCACAGATCCTAATCGTGCTGATATAGAAAAAGCCATACTAGAAGGTATGGCAAGTATAGACGACTTTGCGGTAGAACTAGGTATAGCAAGTAGTATGGTTTCTACGCACATGGAAAAACATACCAAACCAATCATACAACAACACGTCAGCATAGAAGTTTTACCAAATACTATGAAAACTGTAACGGAATCATTAGGTAGAGTCGAAAAAAACATGAATAGGTTGGATAAATTGTTGGGAAGAGTCCTAGACCATGTTGAGAATCAATTTGATGATGAAGATGAAATGGTAGAGATGCGTGATGTAGAGACTGCTTTGAAAGTTCATAGGGAAGTTAGAGATACATTAGTAGAATTAGCCAAATGGATGGAAAAGGCCGAAACAATAGAAGATAGGCAAAGTGTTTCTATCATGACTGTAATGCAACAGTATTTTGTAGAAAAGTCGCCTCAAGAGTGGGTAGAGTTGAAGAAAAGATTAGTAGCAGCAGGGGTGATGACTGAATGAAGAAAAATCATAAAACTGTTTATCATCTTATGTGTAGAGATGTAGAGGATTATACAAAAATTCTCACTAACGACTTAACACATAACCAATGGACTGTTGAAATGTTACTGAAATATACTAATGTAATCGATGTGGTTGTCGAAAGATGGGCTGATGCGATAAAAGAAAGTTTAGGCGAATATCCTGATGAAATAGTTGGAGACATATATGGGGCATTGATTGTGGTTAGATTGTTGATTGATGACTTAAAAGTGCTAAAACAAAACAAAGATGCCGAGTGTATTTCTTTGCTCGACGGAACGCAAATCATCACAAATCTCAAACAAAAGATGCTACCGATGGCAAAATCTTATGCTAGAGTTCCATCTCTAGCGCAATGGTATATGACCTTGCCGAACCAAGTGGATATAATGTATCGTGATATTAGAAGGAGGTTGAAAGATGGTAGTTAGTAACCCTAGAGATTCTTTGTTTTGGACTCCAAGAACTCAAGAGATGACTCATGGTTTTAATCCACGTGAAGTCTTAGACCACGACATTAACCCAAATGAAGATAGGGATGGGTTGTCACATCATGGTAGAGAAACAAATGAAGATGCACAAAGCAGGGATCAACAAGACCCACAAAAAAGGCGTGAGAGAGCGTTAGCAGAACTTCAAGCAAAAATACCGCATGTCAGCATAAGGCCGACAAAAATAGACGATGTTTTAGGGCGTTCTCCACAAATGGAACAAGAGCAATCAATGTTAGAATCTGGTGTAGGGTTGCAGTTGAACCGTAGAGGGGTTGGTTATTCTCAAGGCATGAATGCAGGTTCAGTAAGAAGCGAAGGCCCGAATGTCAAATATGGAATGAGTAACACATTAGTTCCGGCTATGCTTGGTAAAGCAGACATAGAAAAGGCTCGTAGAAAATACAAAGGCCGCAGATATAGTGAAGATGAAGAGGATGCTGAAGAAGAAAGAAAGGCCAAAGCAAAATCAAAGCGTAAAAAGAAGCGTAGTAAGAAAAAGAGCAAAACCGCAGTAGGTGGCCGTGACATTAAATCGAGGACTAAAAGAAAGTCTGCAAGCGACCAAATTCAATTAGATAGAGGGGCTAAAGTTCAAGCGTTTCATCCTAACAAATATAGTGATGCGATTAGAAGGGTTGGTTCTGCAAGAAGCGAGCAAATACCTCTACGATTGCGTGACCCGATAGCATGGGAGAGGAAAAAGGCGTATGAGCGAATGCGTAGAGCCGCAGGACCTTTGCCGAGAGGATTAACTCATCACGCAGATACAAGAGGCGTTGGTAAATTAGGTGGCACGATTGGCGGAACAAAAGGGACTAGCACTAAGATGCCTAGAATACCTATGGTTGCACGTGGCACATCTACTTCTGCATTCAAACCAACTGGTAGGGGTATTGACCCATTAGGCATTCACGACCCGTTGATAGCCAAAGCGAAGCCTAACATCACTAGAAGCGAATTAATGAACATGAAGCGTAAGATTGAATCTTTGCTTGCTAAATTAAACAAACTCACAAAATCCAATCCAGATTTGGGGATAGAAGGCAAAGTTGGTTCTGCTGTAAGCGGTCATGAATCTTCAGCCCCTACTGGGCCAACAAAGACAAACGAGGAAGAAAAAGCATATCGTTTTGTAGATATGGCTTTGGCAAATGAAATGGGGCTAGTAGGCAAAAAGTGATTGAAATGCCTCTTATATTGCTTGATGATTATCTTATTCGCAAAGGTTACGGAATCTTTAACATATTTGATTTCATCAACGCCATGTTAGGTGCAAACAGTGTTGAAGAAGGAATGGCAGCCTTACAGGATAACCATCACGATTTGAACGCTAATGAGTTTTCAGGCGTTGAAGCCGATGCAATAAAGATGGCTATACAGGCTCATGATGGAACATTAACTGATGAAGAGATTGCATTGTTACAAATGGGTTTTGGATCTGCTAGTAGAAGTGGTGCAGAACAAAATTTTCGACAAGCGTTTCTAAAAGCCATAAATTCTCAAGCACCAATCATAAATGAGGCAATCAATAGAACCAATCAATTGACTGGTGATACTTTACCTCCGGCATTTCAATTAGATTTAGGAAATTATGTTGCTACTCAAGCGTGGAGAACTCCGGTTTTGGGGTATAAACAAAAAGGGAATACACCTACAAAAAACGCACAAGGGGCAGTCATCACTCAATATGTAAGCAAATTAACAGGCAAACCGGAATCTTATGCTAGACCATATCATGTAGGTCTAACTGCCATGCGTAAAGAAACAAATCCATATTCTAAAAGGGTAGCAAGAGATACCATATCTCCACGTATATTACATGCTGACACAATAAATCTCAAAGATGACAAACTAAAAAGTAAGTTTGGATTAGCGGTTCAATCTGTAAAACTTGAGAATCCTGGTGTGCCTCCCGAACAGTTGGTTGAAATCGCCATGCAACGGCTTAAGTCTTTGCCGGAATTTGAAATGTTTGGAGGTTTAGCACACGCCCCATTAGAAGCAGGTAAGTTTTCACCACAAAACATTCAACAAAATAGAGTTATGATGGAAACTGAAGAGAATAATAGAAGTGCTTTGAGTAATGAAAACTTGCTTAATCTAATCCACCCTGAGTTAAGAGAACATGCCACATTTAGAACCCAAGGTAACAAAGCATATCATTCACCAGAACCTAGTAATAAAATGATAAATCTATGGCAACAACATCATGGTTGGGATGAGGAAACAACTAGAAAGGTATATGCTGATGCTTATTCCGGTAAATATCAAGGAACGGCCAAAAATAAATTATTACAAGCAGTTCAAACTCAAGAAATGTTAGATGGTAAGCCTCCCGAATGGGCTGGTGAAGCATATAGACTGCCAAGTGGCGAGGGCTATGATTATGGAGTTCGAGGGCCTGAAACCCCCCCACAACCAGATTTGCCGACTGGTGCTGAACCACCACAACAACCTCCGGTTGAACCAATAAATACAGAACAACCTCCAGTAGATATGCCTCCCCCCGCTTCGCCTCCACCACAAAACATACCTCCTGTAATGGATAGACAACTACCTGCTTTAATTAGACCAGACCCTGAACCGCCAAGACAAAATGCTGCAATTGTGGGTGCAAACCCAACACCACAAAAACCCCCTGCAACCCCCCCTCCGATGCTAAACACTTATGCCGGTCAGCCAACTCCGTCTGCAACTAAGGAGAGAGGATTCTTGGATAATTTGTTGTATAATCTTGGTTACGGGTATGCACAATTATTCCCATCATTCCGTAAATCCGAAGATATGAACAACGTTGAAATGATTCAAAATATGTTAGAAAATGTTCAACTTGAAATAGCCAAGCAAGAAATAACTTACTTCAAAAAATCAAACTATTCTATCAACTCAATTAATGATGTTAATGAAATTGGTAAAACTCTCAAAAGACCCAGTTCCGATATAGTGAGTATATATCACACTAGAGGCGATTGGGACAACATAGCAAAGACACATGGCTTGACAAAGAAAGAAGTGCAATTAGTGAAGGTGGCGTTTAATGAATGATGATTTAGTTTTAAGAGCAAGATTGGTTGAACTGGGACATGAAGATGCAGATTTCTTAGAAAAAAGAGTTCTGCCAAGATTAGGAGGGAGGCCAAAATCGGAAGGTGGCAAAGGTGCTGCTAGGCTTCCTTTTATTGGGCAAGCCATAGATAGAGCAAGAACTGGAACTCCAAAAAAATATCAAAAACAAGAAATGGATGCTGCAAAAATAAAAAATCAAGAGGCTGCAAGGACAGACCAAAGAATGAATATGGCTGCAAGGGGCATACCTACTCAGGCTCTTGGTCCAGACAAAAGTGGTTTAGATAAAGAAAATGAGAAATCTGCCGTAAGAGATACGGAGAAACTTATGGATTCTCAAGGCTTAAATCAACAACAACAACAACCGTTGATGGATAATTTAGAACAAGTTCCACCTGCACCGGATTTGAATGCTATGGGGGGGCAAGGACAAGAAAACCAACCACAACAAAACCAACCACAACAACCACAACAAAACCAACCACAACCACAACCACAACCACAACCACAACAGCCACAAGGAGGCAACATGGCCGTAGACCCATCAGTGCAAACTATGGCACAACAGTATGGGGCTGCTCAAGATATGCAAACATTAGACCGAGGCAAAGGAGGCCCTAAACAATCATACTTTGGCAATCGTAGTGGCTTAGGAATGGCCGCAGATTTTCTAACTGGTGGTTTAACTTCACAGTTTGGTAGCACAGGTGGCATAGCAAGGCGCAGGGCAAATAAAAAATCTGAGCAACAAACTCAAGATTATCAAGCGGCGCAATCTCGTATGAATCAAAGAGCAATGGGAATGTCGCCTGTTATGACTTCATTTGATAATCAACTATCTGCTTATGATGATATAATCTCTTTACGAAAAGGCGTTCAAGAAAGGAATACAACTAGAAACCTAAGAAGGTGATAAGATGAGTCGGGAAGAGGCATTGGATATAATCTACAAAGGTATCTTTGATACAATATCAGCAGGTTATAATGCCGCAATGGATCGTAAGAGGCAAAAGGCATTGCAGGGCTTTGAGGCAGCAAAAAGAAACATGAAACTCTATACAGGTTATGGTGATGATGAGTCTACACCTGAACCGGCTACTCAAGAAGTAGTATCTGCCCCAAGAGTGGCTACTCCTACTATGCCTTCATTACCGCCTCCCCCGCCTGAAGATGCAGAATTTGAAGAAGTTAGTTCTCAATCCTCTCCAATAACCGACGAGAACCGAATGTTGCCTTATAAGGTTCGCGATCCATTCAAAGAAAACACTTCGCCTTCCCTTACTTCATCTAAGCCTAAGCAATTGCCACCGCCTAAAGATATGTATGAAGATACCACAGGCGGACCTATTGAAGCAGATGAAATGAAAGAGATGGCTAAACCAAAAGACCCTGCACACGATAAAGCGTTTGATGACAGTTACAGTGCTATGATGGAAGCAATTAATAGGGCCATAAACCAATCATATACCAAATTTAATCAAGAGGGTAGAAAGGCAGGTAAAGAAGCGAGGTTACAACAGTCGAAAGACATGAAAGATGCAGTAGAATATTTTGATAAAGAGAAAAAGAAAACACAACCCAAGATAAAACCTGCTATTGACCCCAAAACTGCTAAAAAGGGTGCAAACAAGACTAAACCCGCACCAATTGAAAAACCAAAAGCAGCATCGGAAGAAGGTAAAAAAGCACTAAAAACTAGGTCGGTTGAATTGACAAAGCCAAAAGCCGACGATGCTAAAATGAAATATGCCGAATATACAAAGAATATTCAAAACAAAAATACACGTGATGAATGGGTAAAAGAAAACATGGATAGAATCAAAGATGCTGGCTTCTACGATGTTTTACCAGATAAATACAAAACAGGTAATGAAGAACCTAAAAAGGCCACTGAGAAAAAGAAAACAAAAAGAAATTCCGATGATGAAGCAAAAAGAGCAATGGGATTATAATTTGAGTGATATATATGTCTAGTGGCTTAAATGAATTAACGGCATCTGTTGATTTTGAAATGGGTCGTAGAGATTTCAAGTTTTTTTTTGAAGAGATATGTGGTAAGATAGACCAAAAACATCCTTGGATATTGACCGACTTTCACAAAGAATGGTTTGATATGTCCGAGAACAATAACAAAACTTGCATAATAGCCAGTCGCGATCATGGTAAGTCTGTATTTTACCGAGTATATTTGTTGTGGAAAATGGCATACAACCCTGGAACTGAAGTGTTATTCTTTTCACATAGCCAACATCAGTCAATAGACCACATGGCAAAAATGAATGAATTGATTGAAACAATACCTGCACTACAACATTTGAAACCAAAAAGAGGATGGGCAAAGCAGAAGTTCAAGTTCACAAACAAATCATCCATAACTGCTATGTCTGTTGGTAAAGCGGTGCGTGGGGCGCACCCTCAAATTGTAGTTTTAGACGATATATTGTCGAGTGAAGCACAGACTCAGTTGAAGCATGTCTCTCAATGGTTCTATACTGCATTGTTACCAGTGTTACACCATACTGCACAATTATGTATTGTTGGCACTCCTTTTTCATATACTGATTTGTATTCGGAATTGAAGAAATTAGAATCATACAAAGTAGGTGAATATCCGGCCATAAATGAACAAACAGGCGAGCCGTTGTTCCCTGAGCGTTGGTCTTTAGAGGCTTTGAATGCAAGAAGGAATGACATGACATCAATAGCATTTACTAGAGAGTATTTGTGTAAGCCGATAGCGAGTGAAGCAAGTTTATTCCCTGAAGAAGTTCTAAACAAAGTGAAGGATGAGGAATTATCGCTTTCATATTATCCTCACGATGGAGAGTCATACAATTATTACATTGGTTGGGATCCTGCAATATCCGCAGATAGGAGAGCAGACTATACTTGTATGATGGTAATAGCAGTTGATGAAAATAAAAACAAACACATCATACACACTCACCATGAGAAAGGTATGGATTTCTCTTCTCAAATTGATAAGATAATAGAATTGAATGCAAGGTTCAATCCTGTTATCATAGAATTAGAAACGAACAATTTTGCTATGGCGTTTAACCAAGTGTTGAATGAGATAAGTGATTTACCAATCAAACCATTCAATATGAGCAGAATGAAAAAGGAGGCTTTGATTCACACTCTTCAGTTACAGTTTGAGCAGGGTAAGTTATCACTCCCTTACAAAGATGAGGGAGGCACTAAAAGATTAATGAATAATTTATTAACTGAATTATCCACCTTTACTATGCTAGATAATGGGCGTATGGAGAGTTTAGGCGGTCACGATGACATGGTTATGGCTCTTGCATTAGCAGTTCAAGCAACAAAAGAATATAGGGATAATATTGTTATTTTAGATGCTAATGTATGGCAAAGTAGGTTAGGGTGGGCGAATGTTTGATAATCTAAACATAACAATTAGTGCTACAACTGGTGTCGAATCCGTAGACGATGTGTTAAAAAAATTGCTTGATGAAAAGGTCATTCAAGCCGAAATTAAACAAAATCAAGCCGAACAAAAGAATCTTGTTCAAGAAAGAAAACTTCTTGCCGACAAACAAAAAGCAGCCAATGATTCTAAAAAAGAAAAAGATACAACTGGTAGTCCTAGAGATGATGCGGGATTAGAGGGCATGGACTCTCCCGAAAGTTCTACCGTAGAGAACCAACCAGGAACAAAAGTAGATACCGGAACATCACCAGTCCCAATATCAAAAAACTGGTTTATAGATAATTTTGGTATGTCTAGTCAAGACATTTCTAACTTATTAATCAAAGCAGATAAAATAGAAATGCTTGACCTAATAGAACCTCTAATACAGGCTGAAAGATTGGCTTTAGTAAAGTCATTTCCCAGTGTTCCAGAAAGTGTATTAGACATCATACCCTTTACTGACTTTGATTGGAACATGCTTCAAAAGAATGTTAGCACATTAGAAATACCGTTTAGACGATTTGTTAAACATTGGCTAGATTCTAATGACGATGAACAAAAAGAAATCGCTTACTCTAATTGGTCTAGTCGCATAAACAAAGGTGAACGGTTAAGCGCACCCGAAATGCGTATATTAGAAAAAACCCATGAGGTCTTAGAGAATTATGGAATTATGAATTCTCAATCATTACAAAGTCATGGAGTAAAGGGTAGCACCGCTAGAATATCAAAACTAATCAAATCACACGGATTTCTTTACGATATTATTTCTACTGGTAGTGGTTCAAAGCACGACCAAAAATCACTGTTTTATGGATTAGATACGGCAAATATTTTCATCAAAGACGCAGGTGCTTTAATTAACAATCTGTATGAAATGGGCGGTAATATAGAAATAAGTCCACGTGGAATTCCTAGATTAATATTGCCGTTTGAGTCAAATGTCAAGAAAGAATATGCGAGAGCCTTGAATAATGAATTAGGCATCACAGGTGTTATAGCGGAGGGTAAAGGTTTGGTCATTGAAGGTGAAATATCAGTGTCAAAAGCGATAGAAAACGCATTACCTCATGGCAACATAGGAGATTTAAAGATATTAAAATTGGCTATGTTAGATGATGATGACGCATTAAAATGTCTAACTTACGATTTGGCAAAAGGAACAAAGCAAGTCCAACTGTTAAAATCATGGAATATGTCGGATAAAGACATAGTTGATTTGAAGGAGGATATTGTAAATGGCTGATAAAGAAAGAATGGAACGTTTGTTTTCAGCCATTGGTATAGACCTAGAAAGGCATACTACTCCAATGCCAACTATGCCATTGTTTCAATCTGGTATTCAAGAGCCACCTTTACTTCAAGGAATAACCATACCCGCTTTGTATGCAGCAACCTTTGAGTGTTTGGTCTTGAGATCCATTCTAAACCACTTGTCTGTTGAAACCTTTAGAAAAGGATATGGTTGGAAACCAAAGTTTGTTGTAAAGTGTGTTGATTGTGATGAAGTATATCATCAAGAAGTCGAAACCTGTAAGAAATGTGGCGGTGAAGTCCGAAAAGCAGACAAAAGCCAACTAGAATATGCCGAAATGTTGCTAAACGAAAAGAACGGTATGCTTCAGTCTTTTGTTGAAGTAATGAGAGAAATAGAGATGGATTTGAACATTGTTGATGACGCATATTTAATCCTCACAAAAGAATACTTTGTAGACCCTGATACCAAACAGATTATGTTTTATCGTGTAAAAGAAATCACAAGAGCCGACCCAATTTTTATGAGAATACTCGCTGATAAGAGAGGGGTGCGTGGAGGTAGTCAATATACGAGTTTAGTTGATAGAACCTTTAGAACCAGTGACCCAAAAGATAAATGCCCTGTAACTGGAATGCCGGTAGTTCCTATTCATTACATGAATTTGGCAGGTGTTGGCAAAGGCCAAGTATATACTGAGGGTGAAGTCTTACACATTAGCAAGTGGTCGCCGTCGAAACTGTATGGTCGCTCACCAGTTGCTACAATGTGGAGGCAAGTCAATACTCTTATTGCTATGGATAATTATGTTTATTCTGCCTATCAAAAGAAGCGTATGCCAAGAGGGGTCATGGTAATCAAGTCATCCAATATGGAGACAGTAGAGCGAACTGCAAGAAATATACAAGAGCATCTTGAGCGTGACCCATCATACATACCGACTATCGGTGTAGAAACAGAATCAGGTAGAGGCGGTCTTGAATATGTGCGTATGATGGACACATTAGAAGAGTTGCAGTATATCCCAATAAAAGATGATATTAGACAACGCATAGCAGCGTTCTTTGGCGTATCAAATGTATTCATGAATGACGTTTCGGGTGGAGGTCTAAACAATGAGGGTATGCAAATAGTTGTTAGTAACAGGGCAGTAGCCTATGCACAGTCAATTTACAATCGTATTTTATTCCCTCAAATTGTTTCAGCCTTTGAGATTACTGAATGGGATTTAGTTCTCAACCCGCATGAAGAGGAAGATGAAATCATGCACTTGCGAAGAGATGAAATGGCTATTAGAAATATGATGCAAATGAAGCAAGCAGGTTATGAAGCAACCCTAAGAGATGGTATTGATGACAAGATATTGCACTTTGATTTCAAACAACCTAGTCAAGAGGAAATAGCCCAAGCACAACAACAAGCGGCTATGGCTCAACAAGGAGGACAGCAGGTTCAAAAAGGAGATGAGGACATATTTAATGACCCTAACATGATGTTCAAGAGGACAAAGTTTGATTCAAGTAGAGGGTCTACTCCACTTGATGATGCAGTAGCCACTACATCTGGAACAGACTTGCCTCCATTGAGGACTCAAAGTAAGAATACTAGAACTAGCGGCGGCAAAAGTCCTACGATGATTGATAGAGTCGAAGGAACTCCTACTGGTGCATCTTCTAAAACAGATAAAAGAAGTTTGAAATCTCCAACTGAAAAAATCATTGATAGTAAAATCAAAGAACAGGAAAAACGCAAAGGATTAGACCAATAATGGCGGTATAGTAATAATAGAGAAAGTTATGCGAAGGGTGAGCGAAGATGTTTGATATTATCGAAAAGATGGATCCAATGGCTAGAAAAGCACTAGCCGCAATAGAAGCAATTCAAAAAGCAATCAAAGAAAATGATACCGAAAGTATAGCACATCAAATATTGAATGCTGAAAATGCTTTGAGTATGTTAAAATCCGATTTACATTTACACGACCAACTTCAAAAATCAATGAATAGAAGCCCAGTAGCAGACCGATTTGCAGGTGTAATACCACAATATGATAACACCGCTTCGGATTACAACGGAACTGAAAATGCAGTTGCTTTAGGTGTTAGTCGTCACGGTAGAAGCACTAACTTCTACACCCCTCATAGGGTGGTGTGAAGATGTGGCAAAATGGATATACAAAAAACATTCAAAGCGGGTGGCATATCCATGATATATTTACAAAACAAAATCCAGTAACATCCGTATCTACTGCACCAGCAGCACAATTGATTAACGATATTGATACAGGAATACAGCAATTAGCGGCTCAATGCGGAGAAATGAATCAAATTATGTCACAAGCAAGAAGCACTAATGTTGAATCCCAGGCTACAATAGCACTACAAAAAAATGTAGAAGCCTTGAGGCAAAAGTTGTTATCTCTAACTGAGGATATTTCAATGATTAGAGAGGCACATGCTTCAGTTGCACAAATGCAACCGTTAGCACCAGTTCAACCCAATGACCCTATGGCGGCTTCAATGGAACAACAACCTCCAATGAACCCTATGGGCGGGGGAATGCAAGGAGGAATGTGAAATGTCCGATGAAGAAAATACTCAAACTCAAATTGATATACTCAAAGAATTGATTGGTGAAGTTCGCCAATTAAATGAGAGAATGCAAGCACTAGAGAGTGAAAATCATTCTTTGAAGAAAGCAATGACAGATCCTGAACTTCTTATGAAAAAGAATGGATGGCATAAATTCACAACCCCTCATGCAGATGAAACATTCGACCCTCTACAAAGAGAAACCCCCTCTAATGTAATGTCCGGACCATTTACAGGTAGCGGAGATTTATTTCTAAAATCAAGGGATGAAGTATTAGAAGAGTGGAAGGAAGCAGAACGGCAGGTGAAGGCATAATGGCACAATGGTTTAATCCAAGAGAACAGACCCAAGAGGGATTACTATTACAAGAAGTTGAGGCTTTATTGAAAGAAGTCAAAAACAAGAAAAAGGCAGACCTTAACAAAGATGGTAAATTATCGCCCTATGAAAAGAAACGTGGAAAAGCAATCGAAGCATCTATGGCAAAGCGAGGTTACAAATCCGATAGAGGAAATAGACCTGCACCCGAATTGCCAACTCCAAAGGGTGATAAGAATAAAATCGGTAAAGCGGATATGAGTGAAAAGAATGAGTATTGTCAAAAGCACTTTGGCCGTAATTATTCCGAATGCACTCCCAAACAAAAGGAACAGTGCGATAGAGAATGTGGTAAAGTCTCTAAAAAAATAGACAAGACTACTGAAATTCTTATAGAGATGGGAATTATCAAGGCTCAACAAGAACCTAGTGTCACTGACTCTTATCCTGAGTTTTACAATGTAGATGGTGGAGAAAAGGTAAGAGCAAGAGGATTCACCACTCAAGGTATGTTTCCTGATATGAATGATGGACCAAAAAAATCAATCATAAGTGAAAATGCAGATATGTTTGCTTTTGCTAAAACAGGTTATGGCCCTGATGGAACAGGTCTGCACATGCACTACAATGACAAAGGCGGCACTAGAGCAACACCAAATGTAGATTCGGTAGAACAAAAACTAAACCAACTAACAAAACAATTCGGAGGCAATAATCAAGGTATAATTGGTGAAATTGAAAGCCTCTTGAAACAAGTTAGAAAAAAATTGGATAAGAATACCGAATGTCATGAGTGTGTTGGGACTGGTGGTGGAGGAAATAAAAGTCAAGATGGATGCCCCGCCTGTAATTAAGGGGTGAATAAATGACTACGGATTTAGACCGTTTGAGAACTGATGCAATAATAGCAATCCATAAAGCATCGGATTACGACTACTCTAAGTTTGTAGAAGCAGTAGATAAAGAAAACATCAGTAAAGAGGACATGGCTACAATGATGGGCATGGCCCCTCAAATGCCAGAATATAGAATGACAGATTTATCTGCACCCATGTCTGTTGCATCTATGCAGATTCCCGATTACAAAGATTTCATGGCAGGGCATACAAAAATTTCAAACAGTCCTTTGAACGATTGGATGGTTACTAGCCCCGATAATCAATTTGGCAATCATCATCCTTTTGGCTTTGATAGTAATAGTTGCCCTCTTTTACATGGTGCTTCATGGGGCGATCCTGCTTATGCGAGTCATTTAGAGCAGGTAATGGACTTATTGAAAGAAATGTCCGAGCGTGAAAGAACTATCAATTATGATAGAGATGTATATGGCGACCCAAAAGAATCAATGTTTGATTTGATGACTAGAGATAGGAATCGATATAGAATGAAAACAGATGAGGAATATAGGGCGGGTAAAAAACAAGAGTGGAGTAAATCACTTGGACTTTTACCGTATCTTTTTGGTTTAGAATATCAAACACCAGACCAAAGGCAGCATTTCTTAGATATACTAAGGGATATGGCTCAAACTGATGGAGTTCTTTCTCCTGATGCTAAAGTTCTGCAAAACAAAATGCAAGAAAAAGCAGGGTTATCTTTTGGTAGAGCAATGCGTTCATTTCGAGGTAGAATGATACCAATTTTACAATGGTGGCAAAGAGCGAGTGATAGGCATGGACCAGTTGTCCCTCCTATGCCAATGTCGGATTTTGTGAAAAGTGAAAGTGTAAGTGCAGACTTACATTATGTAAGCCCCTACATCAGTGATACATCTGGTATAGTTCCAAGTCACACCTATCAGTGGTGGGATTTGTTTCAGCCTTGGGGGGGAGTGGGTAGAGATTCAAAATCACTACATGATATGTTGAAACAAAGTTATCCAAAAATATTTGACGGAGGATGGTTAGATGACACTTTGTTCAATCAATCTAATTCTTTACTAATGCAATATTCAACTGATGGGGGGAGTCATTTCCCTTCATTTATCAATGCAAATCGTGGTCATCCATTAAGTGAAACATTATCATCATCCTTTAATGATGCTGACTTCTTTGAAAGACGTAGAGCAAATTGGAGTCATTCATCCAATCTACACTTTTTACATCCGAGTGAAGTAAAGGGTGCTGGAGGTAGAATGATTGTCCCCTCCGACCAAATGATGCTTAGTAGCCTAGGCAGATCGTTAGCAGGTCAAGCAGATTTGGGTTCACCACGAATAGGAATGTTTAGAGAGAATCATCCTTCATCTACTCAGCCATATTGGAATTCACATAACGCCTTATTCGCTGCAAATGATATGCACTTAGGTAAAGTTATGAAAAATATGGCTCAACAAGTAATGAAGCAGTTTGGCCCTAATGTATTGAATCCTCAAGACCCAACAAATATGGAACAGGCTACTTTAGCACGTGGTAACTTACAACAAATAGCGGCTGCGGCTGATTTTGCTATGAAAAAAATGGCTTTAGGTGATGAATACAAAGCGTTAGTCCCAACTATGGATATGATGACAGGTATGCCTAGTGAGGAATTAAGAAACATAGGTCCTGTTATACCTGGTTCTCATGCTACCTCTCCACCAGTCTATAATACTGGTAACACTCACTTATGGGGTCATGAGATGCCAGCAACATTGACTTGGAAACATGATTCAAGGGGGGAAGGAGTTTCTTTTGGTCTTGCTGAAGAACCATTTACTATCATGCAAAGAACTGTTCATGAAAATAAAATTAGAAACATATTGCCTTCTTTGTTAGATACAAATGTTCAACCAAAACAAAATGACAT
>CEVB01030565.1_pt1 | contig 25204 bp, 19 predicted proteins | sample 531381 | NCBI WGS metagenome assembly CEVB01 (sample SAMEA2622763, study PRJEB7988) | marine metagenome | biome: marine biome (ENVO:00000447); feature: surface water layer (ENVO:00002042); material: "saline water (ENVO:00002010), including plankton (ENVO:xxxxxxxx)" | depth 5 m | reverse complement strand
TCCGCCGGAGTGGTTGATGATGGTGACGCCTGAGGTGTGGTCGGCCTGGATAGCGTTACCGCCGTTGCCACCGTTAGCGGCCCCACCCTTTCCTTGGATAGAACCGCTGTTTTCGATGATTAGGGTGCCACCCATGCCGGAGTTAATCCGCAGGGCATAGCTACCAGTACCGCCAACAGTGACGCCTGAGTTGATGATCAGACGTTTAGGGACAGCAGACCCCCAGTTCGAACCGAACACGGAGGAAAGCTGCATATTTGTAGTGCTGGAAGATTGTGTATGAACAATCTCATTGACAGCACCATAGAAGTCATCGAGCGCAATAGTTCCAGAAGTAGGAACGTTGGTGTTGTTGCCGGGGACTAGGCCACCGTTGCGGTAGTACTCATTGAGACCGTGAGGTGTAGAACCCCCAAACTCATCTGCCAGATCCTGGTTAGAGATTTGACCAGAGGATTGAATAGCCATCAGTGACCCTCCAGTTCACGAACACGAGCCTCGAGCTCTTTGATTGACTCGATCAGCACACCTACGAGGTTGCCGTAGGCCACAGAGAGATACTCTTCGCCTTCTCTGACAGCCTCAGGCAGCACAGCCTGTACTTCCTGGGCGATAACACCAGTGCGACGATCATCAGACTCAATATCTGTGTAAGTCACACCCCGCAGGCTCAGAACTTTGTCCAGAGCATGTGGGATCACCTCGATATCTTTCTTCAGACGGATATCTGAGTAAGCGGTGACGTTACCGACGGCAGTGAGGTTACCCGAGGTGTCAATCGTAACGCGGTTAGCTCCACCAGCATTTCTAAATATCCACTGCGAGTTAGACTGGAAATACAAGTGGTTTGAGTGATACTGGATTTTGGCAGTATTTGACGGAACCTCACCAGTCCAGGTACCAGTCTGGAATCGGATATCGCTGTTATTTGCAATAGTTACCGCACCCGCACCACCGTCGAAGGTGATGTCATGGGCGCAGTTATCGGCTGCATCACTACGGAGGAAAGAACTGGCTTGGAGACCATCCACCGTATCAGCATCTAAACCACTACCAGAGCCATCATTGTTTTGGTGCCAGATTCTGTACTTGTTATGTCCCATCGACCAACCACCGACAGCAATGTCGTTGATATCAGCGTCTAGACCGAAGTAACAAGCAAAGTCGCCACCTGCGTGGAAGGCCATGAAAGCATCATTGCCAGAGCCAGAGTTGAAAACCTCAAGACCACCCAGGTTTCCGGCGGCGTTAGCAATAGTGTCATGGTTATTTGTCGCGCAGTTGTTAAACATTACGCGATGCGAGAAGTCCCCCGTACCGTCAACATCGAGGCTGTCGCACTGCAACTCACCAGTAATATCTACGCCGTCTGATTTGGTTTCGAGCTTAAAGTCGTTATTATACGCAAGTTTTACAGCGCCATCGCCAATAACTTGGATTCCATTTTCGCCACTTCGAGGCTTAATGAAAACATCATCATGAGCTTGAATGAAGACGTCATCACCGGGGTTAGTAGTTTGAACATACAAATCACCTTGGACGTTGTTGATATGGCTGTTTGTGCCATCGTGATAAATCCGCAGGTCTTGGTTACTACCAACCTTTATTTCGGCACTGTCCGGTAAGAAAATATTACCGCCAGAGCCCTGCATACTCAGGAATCCATGGATTCGTACGCCACCAGAAACAGTGTCTAACTTTTTGCCGTTGTCGTAGTAAAGATCTACAGAACCATTTTGAGTAGCCTGCAACATGATTTCAGTATCAGCTGCATTTTTAACGACAAGACTATCAGACAGAATTTTTAGGTTTCCTGTTCCATTTTCATGGATGTAACTATGGGTGCCGTCGTGGAAAATCCGCAGGTCATCGCCATTGCCAAAATTCAGCCTAACACTGTCTGCAAAATCTAATGTGTTGGCAGATGCACTAAAAGTAATTGCACCACCATCAAGGTTAATATCGCCGTCAACATCCAAGCTGTCGCACTGGACGTCGCCGGTTACGTCGATGCCGTCTGATTTGGTGGCGAGTTTTTCAGCACCATTATTGTATAACTTGACATGACTATTTTCTACAGCATCAATCAACACCTCAGAGTTATCAGCACTGTGTACTGAAAATCTGTTTGTTTGAGTAATTAAATTACCAGTCCCGGCATCTACAATTCTGCTATGTGATCCGTCATGATAAATCTGCAGATCATTACTGGTACCTGCTGTAATTTTGACGTTGTCGTTAGCCTTAACGTTTCCGGTCAGCGTGCCACCACCGGTGGACAAAGCACCAACATCAGAAGGACCCAGCACAACTGTGCCGGTTTGACCGTTTACAGACGCAATCGGAATGGTAGGAGTCTCCAACTCCTGCCAATCGCTCAGGTTTGAGCCACCGTCAGAGGTGAGAACAAAGGTCGTACTGGTGTCACTACGGATCGCAAAGTCACCACGTTGACCTGACAGCGCCAGCATGGCGGTCTGGTTAGCGACAGTGCCCAGGAAGGTGGTGATCGCCAGAGCAGGGAGCTGAGAGGTAGGCACGACGCCACCCACCAGGTCGGCTTTGGTTTCGACTTCGGTCTCCAGCTCCTGGAGGGCAGTTTTGATCGTGCTGTTGTCAGTGATGGTGGAGCCAGTGAACGTACCCAGGTGGGTGCTGTTAAGAGGACGGCCTGACAGGGTTGCAGCGTCGACAGTGTTCTGCCGGGTGATGTCGACATACGGGGGATAGCCATAACGATCATCAGGATCGTTGGCGTTGTACGCGATGTAGTTCCACTTACTGGCGCTCGAGCTGTAGATGATCTCGACGTTGATACCAGAGTCACCGGTAAAGCCGGAGGGGACGTTCTGGACAACGCTTGAGTTTTCAATGCCAGTCGAGTTAGACACCCGAACAGCATCACCGTCGCTTGGGCTCGAAGGGATGTTGGCAACAGCAGCAACGACTTCAAACAGGTAGGCATCAGCCACAGCGTTGGCCGTGGTCTGTGCGAGCGAAGCTGCGTTGGTAGCAGTTGTCGAAGCTGCGTTAGCTGTACTTACAGCACCGTTTGCAGTGGTTTGAGCAGTAGCTGCATTGGTGACAGCTGTGCTGGCGTTCGTAGCAGCTGTATTAGCAGTTGAAAGTGCGGTACTTGCATTAGTTGCTGCAGTGTTTGCAGTAGATACAGCGCTTGCTGAATCAGAAACGGCAGTAGCGGCATCGCTTGCAGCTGTGTTGGCCGTAGATACGGCGGCAGCGGCATCAGTTGCTGCAGTGTTAGCCGTGCTGACTGCGGTTGATGCGTTGGTGCTTGCAGTGTTTGCTGTGTTGACTGCAGCTGTTGCATCTGTCTGGGCTGCGTTAGCTGTACTAAGAGCACTCGAAGCAGTGTTAGCAGCTGTATTAGCTGTAGTTACAGCGTTCGATGCGTTTGTAGAGGCGGTATTAGCGGTCGCAACTGCAGCGGTTGCGTTGGTGTCAGCTGTAGTTGCTGTAGATGAGGCCGCGTTAGCCGTAGAAACAGCGTTATTGGCAGCTGTTAGTGCTGTAGAGGCATCACTAGAGGCAGTGTTGGCTGTAGACACAGCATTGGCTGCGTCAGTAGAGGCCGTAGCAGCTGAACCCGCCGCAGCTGTGGCCTGTGTTGAAGCCAGCTGGGCTTGAGTCTGAGCATTAGAAGCATCAGAGGCTGCAGTAGCTGCTGAACTCGATGCAGAGTTTGCCTGTGCCTGTGCATTTGCTGCAGCTGTTTGTGCAGAAGTAGCGGAGGTCTGCGCTGCAGCAGCAGAAGCTGCAGCCGCAGTTGCACTGACTCCAGCGTTAGCTGCATCGACACTGGCTTGTAGGGCCGTGGTGTTAGCAGAGTTAGCTGTAGAGATAGCGCTGGCTGCATCTGTAGTTGCTGTATTGGCATCAGCAGCGGCAGCAGCGGCAGCAGCCTGGGCTGCGTTCACCTGAGACTGAGCTTGGTTAGCAGCAGCCGTTGCAGAAGCGGAAGCGGCCTGTGCAGCTGCAGTTGCGATCTGGGCCTGGTCAGCAGCAGCCTCAGCACGCTCAGAAATGGCGTCAGCTTCCTGCGTAACGAACAGGATCTGCTCAAAGTTGTCGTTTAGATCCTGGGCGCGGATGGCAGAACCCGGGAAAAAGGTTGCCTTTGGATCATTAACTGTAGTGTTTCGGTAGATACGAATAGCAGCACCGACAGCAGGTGCTGTTACGAACTCGATAGTAGTACTGTTGGCCAGGGCGTATTCAGTTGTGGCGACAGTGACGTTGTCAACAGAGACTTCAATGTCAGTCGCTTCGATATATTCAAATGTAAATGAAAAGAGGACGGTCGAGCCGTCCCCTGTATAGTTATTCTCAATAATTGGGGCCGTCATTACTCGTTTCCGAAGTTAATAAGTGACTGGTATCCGTTAGGCAGCCGGTCTTGCTGTGCTGCATACTTATCCAGCATGATCTCAGCATTAAGATCGGGATAGTCATTACGCAAGCGCAGAACTGCGATCTTCTTAGCTTCACGCAGAAGCTGTGTGATGCGGCGGTAGAAGTATTGGTCTTCTTTCTTAATTCGCTCTCCTCTTTTATTTCTGTCCATAAACTCTTGGTGAGCCCTATCGAAGCTATCGGTCAACATCCAAGCCTTAAGCTTGTCATAAATACCAGTCTGTGAAATATAAAGCTGATATTTACTCTTTTGCTCAGGAGTAAGTTCAACACCACCCAGTTCTTCAGATATAACCGAGGTATCAAACTGAATATCCTCAAGCTTGTCTTTGACAGGGTCATCACCACGCTTGACAACCTTGAAAGGAAGGTTTGCGTTACCTGGGCCACCATTGCCTGCGGTGATCTTCTCACCAGTCAACCAATCGTGTGAAATAGCACGTTCACCGGCAATACCCAGAGATGCACTGTAGATAGCACGCTCATACTGGTTGTTGAACTCCTGCATATAGGGGTTCATAGAGTTAGTAATTGCGCGACGGGCACCGCTTGCGGGCAGGAAGTTGTTAGCAGTCTCGAAACCAAATGCCTGGAGGCTTTCGATGCTTACGTTACGAGCATTTAGCAATGCAGACAGGGGTTCCAAGCCTTGCAGCATTGATTTATCAGTCAGATTGACTGCCAAGGCGTGGCTGAGATATCCCATCAGATAGGTAGCCTGCTCCTCTTCCATTTCAGCTGACTCAAATGCGTATTGAACGTCAGCAACAGCAGCCAGAATCTGGCCGAACGGTTCTACGCGGTCATAACTCACCCAGCGATCACCAACGCGAATGGATCGGGGTTGATGCTTAGTAAGCCAGTCCTTACGGCGATTCCGGTTGACAGGTCCGTTGCCTGTAATCATGCCTGAAGTGGCAAGTAGTCCAGCACCAAGAATTGTCATGGTGCCGAAAGCCAGACGGCCTCGCATGATTGCACCTTCAAACGAGTCTTGGAAGATAACTTCACGGCTTTCTTTAAGAGCCAGGTTTAGAACCGGGATATGGGTGCCGGTATAAACCAAAACGTTGTGGCCGGTCTTAACGAACGGAAAGAAGATCCGGAGGGCGGGCATAGCATTGACAATCTGGCCAAATGCTGCGGCATTGCCTTCGAGATCAGTTTGGAAGGTGATTTCCTTTGCACCTTTCAAAAGCTCATCATTAAGCACCCCACCTGATTTAGTGAAGTTACGGCTGTATTCAGACTTTACAAGGCGTTCATAGGTCTCTTTAATTGCCGAGTCACCTTCAGTACCAGCCAGATCGATTGCCTTTTCCATCTGGAGACGGCTGAACTCCATTCGAGTCATCATGACTTTGAAGAACTCGTCAGTGGTCGCCATGAGGCGAGAAGGCCAACCTAAAAGCGGGTGCTCAGCCAGATCGTGCATGATATGTATAAGGCCGGAACCGTATTTCATTGCACGGTTACCAGATGCTTCGGCCTGTATTGCCAACGTATTAAGTGCTGCTCTAGTTTGACCAGCTTGCATTAAACCTCTGTCACCACCTACATTCGAAACACCGGTTTTAAGAGTGCGGAATGCAAAGTCAAGCGCTTCTGGGACTGTTTTAGCGACAACATAATAACTAGCAATAGCAGCTTTTCTTTGCTTTGCGTTACCACCTACAGCAGCGGTAAGGGGGCGATAAACAGTGTTGAACAGTGTCGACAAGGTATTAACAACATGTGTCGCCGGTGCTGACAACATGGAGTTATACATGTGCGAAAGAGCACCATCCACAAAAAGTTTGCCCATGTTGGCAGTCACATCGATCATCTTTGTGGCGTCACCTGCAGTGAGTTGCAGAAGTGATGCAGTGCGAAGTGCTTTCTGCATTGCTTTACGATCACCGGACTCCAGTCCTTTGACCATATTGTTTAGCTCACGTTCTGCCACCTCGATAGTTTCGTCCATCTGTTGTGGAGTCAACGGGGCAGTCGGATTCTTGATTTTGATTTGGAGATCCGCCACGTTGATCGATAGAGTCGAAAGTCTTCGACCAAGCAAGCTAGAAGTGAACTTGTGCATCTTCAGCAACGCCAGAAGGTTATCCTTCATGACGTCTAGGTGGATATCAGGTGGAATACCCTCGTCTATTGTTTTAGAGATTTTGTAAGCAGAATCATAAATTGCAGATGCAGTGTTAGCCATTAAAGCTCGCACTTGCATAGTTCCACGATCTGACAGGATTTCCCCGTCGCCGTATTTCATCATGTCGATGTGCTGTGTAAGCACTCGGCCATCCACATCAAACATGTTGGCGAGGTCGTCATGGACCAACTCTTTGAGTCTTGATGGGGATATTTTTAGCTCATCAGCAATATCATCTGGACTAACGTCAACCTCCTTGATCATGTTTTCTACAACTTCTGCGACCTCATCACCCCTGGCGTCTGCGATCTGTTTGACCTGAGCATTAGTTGCCAGTCGTCCACCACCGCCACCGTTGGCAGGTTTAACAGGCGAAGTCATAGCTTCTACCTGTTGTGCTACTACTTTGGGCGCAGGCGTGATAGTGGGTTCGTGAGGTGTTGTATAGGCAGAGCGAAGATGTTGACCTTTAGTCAGGCGGAGTTTATCGGAACCGAAAGTATCTACGGTAATACCCTCATCGATTTTGAAAATACCATATTGATCAAATAATTGACCCAGCATTTCAGCCTCCTCGGCGTCTTCTACAAGACGAGAAAGCTCTACCATTGGCTTGCCATTTTCTACCCAGCTACCGAGGAACACATCTTCACGCCTTAGCGTTTCTTGGTATTTTTGAATAAAAGCAGCAACCTCATCAGGATCTAGGGCGTCGTCCAGAACAGCACCGTCAATAGCAACCATGTTGCCACTTACTGGTTCTTCGCCAGTAAAGGGATCAATAGTTGCACCTACCTCAGGTTCTTTGACACCTTTGGCAATTTCATCGTCAAATTCCTTTTGGAGATCTTCAAGACGTCGGACTGTCCTTTCGGCAAAATCAGACATGATTTCCCGACGTTGTCCAGGGCCTGCCCGCAGAAAGTATTCGGGAACAACAGCCGCCGCATCGTCCCAGGTGGTGGGGATACCTGCGGCTTCCATATCTTGAATCTGGGAAAACCGCTCAAAGCGTTGAGTATTTCCAGATTTGATAATGTAATTTGCTACAGCATCGATATTTCTACTGCGAGGTGGGCGTGGAATTAGTTCAGCCGCTTCATCAGCACCACCTTTTAGAAGACCTTTTCCAAAACGCCAGCCATATCTGAGACCACCTTCAATTACTGCACCTAAGCCAAAACCTTCAAGAGCAGTTTTAGTCGCTGCAGAAAAGACGTTGTCTTCTTTGTCAATAGCGAGTGCAGTAAGCCAAGTATCTTTTAATTCAGGAAAATGAGTTTCAATAGAGTTAGACATGTTGCCCTGTCCAGAGACAGCAGACAACGCATCAGCTGACATACCTCTGACACCACCCCGGATGATGTTGCCGGCAAGAGTTGTTCCACCTCCACCAAAACCACCGGTCAAAGCCATGGTTAGGCCGAACTCGGTAATCTCCTGAACCCCTTTGCCGATATTGGTTTTAGCCCCGTACTCGTCTTTGCCTAGGTTCCAGGTAGCCCAGTCATAGTTATCACCCAAAGGGTTGTCTTTGCCTCCGCGAGTCCAGTCAGGCTGGACAGTGTCACGAGTGGCAAACCGGACAACTTGCTCACCAAGAGATTTGAGACTGTCGCCCAGAACTTCACCAGCGCCCAGTGCGGTTTCAGCAACACCAAGGCCCGCACCCAGAAGGACGCGATCACTTTCGGAAATGCTGTTTTCTTTACCTTGCTCAAATGTGGGGCCAGCATCAAGGCCACGATCTTCTGTCAGTGCATCCGGTAAAAGATCAAGGCCTTGCTGAATCAGACCCTGGATGGCTGGGATCGGGTTACGTTCTGTGCCGACGTTGGCCGCTGGCTCTTCTACTTGTTCTTCAGGCTCAGATTCAGACGCCTCAGCTACCTGCTGAATCTCCTCATCTTCTTCCTTAAAAGTGTCATTGATTTCGCTTAAGAAAAGGCTGTTATCGTTTTGCGATTGGCCTTCAGTCCCCTCGGGGAAGAGATTTAATTGATCCATGTCTTAGAGGTAAAAAGCCTCTTCCACGCATGGAGGAGGTCAAGAACGTTTAATTAGTGCTTCTGCGTCTACCCAGCGGTCGCCGGTGTATTTAGGGTCGAAGCCCCAGTAGTTACTTACAGCCCACTGCAGGTCCGCAGATGATGCAGATGGGTTGGTGAAGATCCGGTAGGCCTTTGGATACCTAGAGATCATTTCGTGCTTCATATATGAAAGCTGATCTGTCTCACTGATTTCTGAGATTGGCCGGCCAAAGTACTTCTCGATCGCACCAAGACGTGCGGGATTGTCATGCCAGGAAGCCCAAGAAATTAGACCACCGTTTCGGTTGGTTCCGTCACCTTTAACTTGCCCCCATTCACGCATACCGACCCAGGTTGATTCGTGAGAAATAGCGGAGGTGATGTAGGCAGCACCACGGGTGGGGAAACCCATTGATTGCAAATGTCTGAATCCCGTAGTGGCGTTAAGATCTGCTCCTGGCTTTGCTGCTTTGGGCTGAAATCCTGCGGTAGCTCCTTGCTCGATGAGAGCAATGGGGGGTTTACCGTTTCGCCCAAGCTGGGCATCAAGGAATGCACGCTCAGACATGCCAAGGTGACGAGCCCAATTACTGGTAAAAGTAGATACTGGCTTATCATCGATAATTGCTTGAACGTCCATTTGCAACAACGCTGTGTTGACGATCAAATCATCTTCAGCATTGATTTCTGATATAGGTACGTTATTAACTACTTCTCTAAAACTTAGTCCTAAAAAGTTTTGCTCACCTGGAGCAATAGTGATCTGTTTGAATCCAGGGGTGCTGTATGAACCGGGGTCTGCTTTGAAGACGATGCCCTTTTGAGCATCATCTGTAAGAGTAAATTCAGGGCGCTTGAGCAACTCCTGCTGAATTTCTGTTGAGCGTCTAATTAGACTTGCCTGATCATCAAACAACTGTGGATTAGACCGGGCTTCTGCAGCAAGTGCTTTAGCAAGTTCAGTTTGAAACAGCTTGACTCGCGTTGCATAAACAACACGTGTAGCTTTACCCATATTGGCAACTTGAGCAGCCGCACCTAGTGGCTGACCTTTGTCATTCAAATAGTTACCGAGAATCTGAGTCTCAAGAACATCTTTGATTTCTTTTGTGTGTGCGTCAGCTTTAGTCCGGACTTTTATGTCGATCTGTTGTGCTGCAATGCTCTGATGAACCTCTGGGCGAATCCTCCCCGTATCCAGAGCATTATCTAAAACATCTCGGGGGATATATTCTCCACGAGCCACTGCAGCTGCTAGTTCTGCTTCTAGTCCTGGGTCGTTGTTAAACCCTTTGGATGTGAGGTTGGTGAGAGCAGTGCGAACAGCTTTGGTTTGGGGCATACGTTGCAGCTGTTCGATCAGCTGAGCCTTCGCCTCTCCAGAGGGGTTTTCGTGATAAGCCTGAATTGCGCTTTCAACCTGCTGACCGATCTCCGCCTTTTCTGCCTTGATCGCTGCGTTCCGCTTTTCCTGGGCTTGTACTTTTGCCGGGCCTAGCAAGTGGGCGTACTCATCACCAAGCGTGGGGCCATTGGGTTGGTTGGCCAGTTTGGGAGTGTCTTCAAGCCCCTCTAGCAATGCCACATCACCGTCCTCAATCGCGGACGCGATAATTGCTTGCATGGCTTGCTCGTTACTGGCAGCGCTAAAGCCGGTGTGGCCAACGTTGCCGTTAGCGAAACCTTCGGAAGCCACCTTCCACACTTCCTCTGCTGACATGTCAGAGGCGACAGCGGAGTAGACGGTGCTGTTGAGTTTGGTGAGGTTGGCTTTCTGGTCAGCCTTGATAGCTGCAGTTACCAGCTGGTTTGCGACCTTTGATTGGGCTGTGCTGATCGTGCTCGCAAGGTCTCTAAGGACTAGGTTGCGGTTGGCGATTAGTTTGCCTTTGTCATCAGTCAAACCAGACACACGAAAGAACTGGCGGTTCAACGAACGCAGCAGGGCTTGAGCTTCTGGAAGTGTGCGAGGTTTTTGATCGTCAGGTATTAGCCGCAGAGCTTCTTGGAGAAAACCTGGGTAAGAAGATCGAGCCTTATAGATATTGCCTTTAACATCTTCTGCCACTTTGAAGGCAGCACTTTGACGTAGCTGGTGAGCAACATCTCTGTTTTCAGTACTGCCATCCTGTTCCAACTCCGAAGCAGCTGCATTGATAGCAGATGTTTCAGCGTTGATTGTTACATCTATTTTTTGAGCTTCGGCCTGAGCCCCTCCAAGAGGTGTGGGCGGAGCAGCAGCTGGAAGCTCTCCAAGGGGTGTGGGTTTAGGACTTTCACCTTCTGGCAATTCACCCAAACCAAGCGAATCTAAAAGTTGATTTTCGGATTCAATTCTTTCGTTTTCTTTGGTGATAAATTCGCCAAATTTCAGAGCGCTTTGAGACAGTGACAACAGGCCTTTGATAGCTTGCTGATTAGCTGTCTGTATGGCCCGCTCAGTATTTTGTTGAGCAGACTGGACAACTCGCTCTGTCTGTTGATCACGGCCGAGAATGTCAATCTCTCGGTTAATGTTTTCGACGGCTTGTTTAGCCCTTTCTCTTTCTTGTTGACTTCTGTCAATAGCCGCTACAGGGTTAAACCCACGGCTCTGAGCAGAGCCAGCAAAGTTATCTCCATAGGACTCGGGTTGATAAATACGTGCCATTACTTACGCATAAGTTGGGATTTCAAGTCCTGCCATTCCATACGGATCCAGGATGGGTGCTTGGCTGGGAGGAGGTGTACGGTTGAACGCCTGATTTGCTGCGCTCTTGGCTTGATCGAAGGCAATATCTTGTGAGACTGCAGATTGCAGAGCTGCGCTATCTACGGAAGCGTTCTGCTGAGCTTGTGCGAATCCTGCCTGGCGTTCAGCATCGAGAGCCAACAGGCCTACGGATTGACCAGTGGCTCCACTTGCGAGGATCTTGCCTTGGATACCGATTGATTTACGTAGAATTTCTTGTGTCTTGAAAGCAGCTTTCTGCCTGGTTTCGGCTAGTTTGGCTTGCTCTTGGACGTAAGTCTTATTAACGCCTGAGTTGATGTTGTCTAGTTGTTTATAGAAGGACTTAGTACTAGCTTGCTGCGCTCTTACTTGTCCTGCATATTGAGTAACTGCACGCTTATTGGCCAGCTGTGCTTGTTCATTACGTTGTCTAGCTTGTAGGTCGATATTTTGCTGAGCTTGGCGGGCCTGCATCTGGGCAGACTGTTGAGCCTGGAAGATGCCAACGGCTGTGCCGGCCATACCGACAATTTGGGAGAGCGCCGTTAGACCAGCGGCTCCTGCGGGAAGGCACATAGTTTCACTATTTCTAAGTAGGGCAGGTGCTGCGGACCACACGGGACAGTTCTGATAGCTCTAAAACCGAGCATCCGCAGTAGTTTGTGGTGATATTGGTTCCTGGCGTCTGCAAGGTTCCAGAGGAGGCGGTAGTTGCGCTGTTCTTTGTTAAGCCAACGTTTGGCATGACGAACAAATGTGTGAGGGTTAAGTTCAACAGCAGATGTGCAGATCATCCAGATCTGGCCTTTGATATCGGATTCTTTGACAATCCCAGCAACGCCTGCGATCTCGCCTTCCGTATTAAAGAAGGAGACCGCAACGTCACTTACTAGAACACTGAAAACGAGGGCTAGGGGTGTGTGCCCCAGGCCCTCAATTTCTTGGCGATCTTCTGGTCGAAGATTTTTGGCAACTTGCACCGCATCCTGCACAGTGGCAGTGCGGATATGATTCATCCTAAAGGTTTGATACCTCGGTTGTTGTAGTGACCTTCCCAGCTATATCCAGTGATTGCTGACGGGAAAGGGTCGAGTGCGTTAATAGTGGTTTTAACAATGTCTCCTCGGCTCATCACAGGGACGGTCTGCGTGGAGATCTCATTGATTGGTGCCTCGTCAGCGTCATAGACGTTTGATCGAGTCATATCTGCATCTAGCCTTTGCTGGTCATATCCCAGTTTGTCGATCACGATTTCGTATCGACCTGAGTAGTAAAGGTCTAGGTGCATCAGCGTTACTGTTGGAACATTTACCCGATCAGCTTTACCCTCTTGAGTCACAAAGATAGAAGGCAGGGTTACAGAGGCGTTGTATTGACAGCCCAGAACCCAGTCAGCTGTAAGCAGGTCAGTATTAACAATGATGTAGTAGTTATTGTTGACTGAATCGTATTGAGGTGTGACTCGACGGAATGTCGACCGGAAGCTGCCGGAGGTCACAACTACGTTGTAAGTGACGTCTAAGAACATCACATCTCTAGGGACGATGATCCTGGTGTTCAGAGCATCCTCAACAGACGTTGTCAAGGTAGAGCCCTCGACAGTGGCGTCCAAGCGAGGCGTGAACTTAGAAAAGCCCACATCAATAGGAGCTTCATCTGGATCATCGATCAGCTCAGACTTCATCAACACATGCCGTCCGTCCTCAGCCTTTAGGACCAGGTAGCAGAGGTCATCTTCAGATGCGAACATGTTTACATCACCGGGGTAGATCCACTTTGTCCAGCCAGCCAGCTGTCGTTCGTCGCCTTGGTTGAAGAACTTGAATGTATAAACAGTCCGGGTCCCCTCGCCAAAGATCAACATGTTGTTGTTTGGCATGACCTCACCCCACTCGAAGTTGGCGGGAAGGTACTCAGGGATTACTCGAGTGATATCAGCTACAACCGGTCGGTTTGCAACAGAGTCGACGGCCATCTCGAGCACTTTGGAGTAGGTAGCGCTTTCTGAAATGAACGCAACACTCACACCAGAGTTAAGAGGGGTGACTTTAGATCTGTAGTAATAGTTGGAGATTTCTTTGAGCCGGACAGTGCTTGTAGAAAACACAAGCTCTTCTGAACTCATAAGGAACTGACTATATTCTGCAAACAGAATTAGCCCTTTTGGAGAAGGAACAGCTGCTTTCAAAATTGCCGGCTTAGTTGAACTCGCCGTCATGTCGATTGGATCTGCATCACTAGATGCGATGGCAGACACCACAAAGAAATTGAAGTAGCTACCAGGCTGCGACATGATCACAGCGTCTTCAGACAAGAACCCGAGCCGGTTCTCGTGGAAGAACATGTCGTTAATAGTGCGACCCACGAACGATGGTTCGGGGTTGCTGTCTTCATCGCCTACCTCTCGACCTGACCAGCCACCTAGGGCTGAGGAGCTGTTGAGGGCGTCCACCGTGAAGCTGCCATCGGCCTGACGGATCAGAGCGTGGGGCATCGTGGAGGTGTTGAGGTTGGTTTTGATGCCAGGGGCCACAGTTTCCACCCAGCTGCCAGCACCTTTACCACCAGGGGCCTGGGTTTCAAATTTGACGAAGTAGTCGTCTGCGTCTGACTCATCAGTGTTGGAGACCTTTAGGACATACCCGTCAAAGCATTGATCAGGCAGTTTGGAGATGTCACGCGCAACACCTTTAATTGCCGTCAGAGAGTTGTTGACGGTGCCACCTCGGACAGAAACGTTGAAGTCTCGGTTATGAGGGCAGCTGATCCGGATCACATTGCCGATTGCCTCAGCGTTGAAGTGGGTGCCGGAGTTGATGTCGTTGGCTAGGTCTGTCACTACTGCGGCCACGTCCAGGACTCCCGAGGAGGTGTCGGCCGGTGTTGTGTAGGAGGCGTTGCCTAGGTTGTTGTAGGCGTAAACAAACCTTTCCTTAGTGACGCGGATCGTGAAGGCCTGACCGTTAAGGGTTACTGAGACCTCATCACCTACTCGCCAGCCGGTTCCACCGTTCTGCAGGATCGCGTCAGTGGTGTAGCGGGAGACGTATTCAGCATCTGATTCGATACGCGTATCTACGTCTTGAACCCGAACGATGTTGCCGTGGTTGCCTGTGAACGTCTTGTTTCTGGGATTGTTGTCCCTGAAAGCAAAGTTATGGTTTTGTACTCTGCCTTTGAACATATTGCCGTCGTCCTCGTCGAAACCCCAGATAATTGAGAAGTCGCCGAAGTTCTCAGTGAACGAGGGCTGGTCATCACCTGGGTCGAGGGTGCCATTTGCATGAATAAGAGGACTGTTAGTCCTATAGATCCGTTTGACCTTGTATTCGGTGTAGTTACCACCGTCTAGGTAGGCCGAGCACTGATTAACCAGGCGGAATTGCAAACCTGTTTTGGTGTTGTCAGTAGGATGGTTTACAGAGAAGTTTTGCGCGCCTGTGTCAGAGCAGAGACCTGTATCGCGCTCTTCGTAGGTGCCTGGGATGACCTCGATGCCTGTGGCGCTATAGACCGGGCTAGCGCCTGCTGAGTGGTCTGATAGATCGATGTTGTAGGTGGTGTTGTAGGCCACCTGGTTGATAACGACCAGAGCTTCGTGGTCAGTGATGGTGGACGTGTCAGAGCTCATCGACACAACCGTCTTGGTATTTACCAGCAGGGTGTAGTCAGCAATAGTTAGCTGGTTCACCTGGTCATACCTAGCAGAAGCAAAGTAGGAAGCTGCTGAGGAGCTGATCGTGACTGTGCGCTCTGATCCGTCGTTCAGGTCCCACACGCGCAGACGGAACCCATTTGTGTCCCTATACATGCACACCGCGTAGCGCTCATTGTTATCACGGAAGATCGGGAACCACTTTGCTTCGTTCGGAATACCTGTGGCGAGTTGTGCAGTGAACTCTGAGCCAGGGCGTTTACGGCAGCCGAAGGTGGGATCGAGATAAACGTTCTCCGCTTCACGTACCTGGCCAGGCAGCTTCACGGGGTCTGGTTGTTGTGACACCCCACCGAGAAGGTTGGGGATCTTTTGTGAAATAGCTGCCATAAGAATCAGAACCGATATACGGCGTCAAAGGGTCGGTAGGAGGGGATATTGAGGTTTTCTTCAGTACCCAGAAAGCTGTAATCGCCTTGCTCGGTTTCATATTCGAGCATTGCTGCGCGGGCTTGTGCCTCTTCACGCTCACCAAATTTGACAGCTTCGCTAGAACCCACAGCACGGCCTGCATACAAGTTAGCGGCGCGCATAGTGACATATTGTTTGAACGCTTCAGGCATGTCGTCAAACTCGACCAGCCAGACCACGGTGGCTTCTACCTTGTCATCGAAGTTATAGGTGTGCTCACGCTTGTCATAGAGCTTGCCCTCGCGGATTACTACGTCCAGACGAGAAGTCCGAGGCGTGTCAATCTGAAGGATATTCTTTGGGATGTTGATCTTTTTGCTGGTGTCAGGGGTGAAGGGGTAGGCCCGTTCTGTGTTGTAGGTCCAGCCCTCAGATTGCACTGAGTTAGTAACCTCGTCTAACACGTTCGCCGCCATGACCACCATGGGGTTGTCGTTATCAATAGTAGTGACAGGAGCCTGTCCCACATTGGAAAGGACGACGTTTACAGCAGCCAGTTTCGTGAGTTTCGTTGCCATTAGTTATCTAGGGAATGGGGAGCCCCGAGGAGCCCATAAAGGACTCCAGGGGTGTAAAATATCAGGTGTTAAGGAAAGCACCAGCAACAGAAGTGCGGAGAGAACCGCAGCCCATTGCGAGCTTGCCGACGATCAAATCACCCTGGTATTGGACCCTGAATGAGCCCGAGGTTGTTTCAATCGAAGGAGCAATACTTTGGACAACACCAGCCGCCTCGCGGTGGAAAAGAAGACCACAGGTATTGGTGAAATCACCGTCATAGGTGTTATTTTCACCAGACACTGCAGCAATCTGACCAGCCAGGAAAGGCAGGTTGTTGCTCTTCCGGATGGAGATTCCGGCAATGCTGAAGAGACCTTCACCGCTGTTCAGGGAGCCCTGAGTGGAGCCCAGGTCGCGATTCAGGATTCCGGTGTCCACAGAGGACACGAGGGCGTGGTATTGACGGGGGTTCAATACGGCGACGCGGCCCTCCTGAGGGGCATTGCGCTCGTCGAGGACACTGGCGGCCTCAAAGAAGCCGTCCACAAGTGCTTGTGCGTTGTATTCGTTGTTAGCGCCAAGCTGCACACGGAAGCCACCAGGCTCACCGGTAACAGCAGAAGCTTCAGCAGAAGCGAGAGTCAGAACACGTGCAATCCGCTGGTCATAGTGGGTGGCCAGGGCCTCACCGATTTGCTTCGAGATCTCAGATCTGGCCGACCATTGGCTCAGAATTTCATCGAGGTCATATACAAATTGGCTGGCAACGAGCAGATCATCCATGACGATCGTTTTCTCGTTGCTCTTGAGACCGGCGTCCCCTAAAATCGGGGTCCCGGGGACATGATAGCCCGCGTTGAGCTTACCAGTCAGCAAGAACTGTTTAGCTTTCTGTCCGCGCATATCATAGCTGCGAACAAGGCCACGGAAGATCGAAGCTGAGTTGAACGCGTTGAACACTTCGCCTGAAAAGACAGTAAGTGCGGTAGCGTATTTAGTCGCGTAATTAGCACCTGTGATGTCGGTGCTATTGACGGCATTTTGGCCGACAATGTTAGAGATGTTTGCCACTTATCTAAAAGTAGAAGGGATGAATGGTCGGTCTTAGACGATCATTTCCTTTTCAGTGAAAGTTGTCCTGCGTACAGGGCTTCCTCCTACTTTGGTTAAATCTATTTAGACCTAGGTTATACAACAATCGATTGTCGCCGAGTTATGGGTCGGACGCGCCCAATAGACAGGGGAGGAATCGAACCTCCCTTCACACCAGCTCTGTCAGGCCCCCGCTTTCCGGGACAGGGGTTCCTTAAACCGTCCTTCGGGTTATACAACCGGAAGTGCCGATATTTGATGCCTCGGTAGGGCAATCAGCGCAGGCGCTTGATGTACTTAACGCCGCGATAGGTGAGAGTTACAGACATGATTAACGAGGAAAGCCCATGCGCGTTCCAGCCTTGGGTAACCCGCCCCTATTGGGGTGAACGTTCGTTAATCAGAGCAAATCTGGACTTCTGGCCAGTTTTTCCATTACGTCATTTCGGAATGCAGGATCTCGTTCATATCGAGGGTCCCCGATATCAACCATCATTTCCGCGTGGCTTCTGTAGCCCTGCACCTTTGGCGCAGACTTAGAACCGGTGACCATTGGGGCTTCATAGCCCTCAGCGTTCTTGTAGCGATTGCTAAGGGACTCCACAGCGAACCTCACTGCAGCAGCGCTGCCGGTGTTGGTCACTTCGTTGTAGGCCGTGATCTCATCAGCAGAAAGGTTTGAAGCGGCCCAGGTCACCATGGACTGGTAGGCGTCTTCTCCACCTACAGAGTCATAGATCTCCTTCGCCTCTACCTGGACAGCCTGCTGTTGTTGGTTCTTGCTGTAGAACTCCACATAGGCCTTGATCAGGTCTTTAGAGTCCATTTTGCTGAGCTCGTCGATGGTTTCATCACTCAGCTCACCCTTTGCGTACTCCTCCGAGGCTCTAGTAAGAGCAGCCTCAGTAGGTGGCACCTCAGGCACCTCTTCTGCAGGTTCTTCCTCAGCTTCTGCAGCGGACTCCTCTTCGCCTTGCGACTGTTTCTTCTCAAGCTCTTGGTAGGCCTTGAGGAGGTCTTCTTGGCTGCGGAACTTACCGCCGATCAGTTCGTTTGATTCTTCGTCTTTTTGGAACTTTCGTTCCTGGTCTTCTTTGGCTGCGGTTGCGAGCTTTTCACCGATCTCCAGAGCTGCTTGTTCAGCGGCCTTGGATTCATCAGAGCGCTCGGGTGTTGGATCAAATTCGCGGGGCATGTGTTCAGTACTGAATGGTTCTCACACCGTTGAGACGCGGGCGGAGTTTGGGGGATTTGTTTTTGTCATATTTCCCAGCTGAACTGGTAGGGCTGACCTTCGGTTTGATGCTGTAGTCGATTGCCTTGGCTAAGTCGAGTTCTTCTGGCAGCCAAGCGTCATTCACTGACGTGGTCGGGTCATTGGCCTTGAATTGGCCGTCAGAGGTCCGCGCCCGCTTGCGGCGGGGGGCCGGCTTCTTGTCCGTCATTTGCTTGTTGAAGTAGTTGTTCGCCTACTGGGCTTTTTGCCAGCTGGCCTGCCTGTCCCACCAGGGATTGCGTAAGGCCTGCTTGCTGGGCTTGTTGGGCTTCCTCAGCCATCGTCTCGGGTGACTTGACCAGGTTGAGGGTGTCGATACCTGACGCTGCAGCAAGCCGCTTCAGGAACTCGGTTGGATCAATGAACTGGGCCAGGGCCTCAGGCCCCATGGCTTGGCCCACGGTGGTCATGAACTCCACCAGGGCGGCCCGGTCCTCACCACGGCCAACACCACCCAGGCCGGCCACCACGGTCGGCATTACTAGCCCTTTGGGCAGGGTGGGGAGGAGTTTGTTGCGCTGCAGTAGATGCAGTTTTCGGTAGAGGTAAGGCGTGAGGAGCTCAACAGTCAGAGCGCCGTAGATTCCCGAAAGTTGCCGATCGAGTTCCATGCGGGTCTGGTTGACCTCGGTGGCAGTTGTGCGCTCAGATTGCCGAACATTCAGGATCAGGAAGGCGTCACTGATCCGCTGGGTCAGGTCAGCGATCATCCGCTGAACAGTTGCGAAGTCGGCCGTCTTGCCAACCGTCACTACTGAGACGTCCTCGCTCCGGCCCTGGATGATCGAGCCGGTGTGAGCTTTGGCGAGTGATTGTGGTTTGGTGGTAGCCGAAGGGCTAACCATGAACACCACCTTCGCTGCAGCTGCAGAACCCTCCACGAGGGCACGGGTCAGGGAGTTGAGTGAGGTCAGATCACCAAAGAACTCCTCCACACGGCCCCGTCCATAGCTTTCGCTACCGGTGCCTCCGACCACGTTGAAGCGGAGGGGGAGCCAGGGGGTGTGCTTGAGGGGGCTGGTGGACTTGGAGCCTGGGATCATTTTCCCGTCACACTCCTGATGCCACCGGTGCTGACCATCGACCAGCTTTACGCAGGTGTAGACCTCTGCGTCGTTGTGTTTGCTGCTGTAGGCGACACCTAGCTTTGGGCCGTCCTCACCTACTGCGTTGACTTCTTTGTCCTGCTTTTGGAACTCCGCAGGCAGGAGTGAACGATCAACCACCTCTTTGGTGATGATCTCCAGAACTGTTCCTTCGCCGTCACGATCGACGACGTAACGGTCTAGCGGGTAGACCTTCAGGGCTTTCTTCCCGGCGAACACAAGGGTGTTGCCGGTGACGATCAGATGCTTCATCGCAACCGTCAGCTGGACACGATCTGAGCTCTCGGAGATCTGTTGCATCACGATCCTCTCCATCTTGGAAAGGTTTAGGTCGATCTCGGAGCGCACTTCAGGAGTCAGCTCGGGAATGTTTGCGATCTCTCCATCGTTGATCTGCAGCTTGAAAAAGCTTGTATTGATTGGGAAGAGGCTCAACATCAACTGAGATGCGAGCGCGTTGACACCCTTGCTGCCCAGTGATTGGTAGGGCTGTAGGAGCCGCCCACCCTCCGAATGACCAGATTCAGTCATCAGGTACGGAAGGGTGAGCGCTGCACATTTACGTGCCATGTCGAGGAAGTCTTCCCGATCCGCGCTTAGTTGTTGATAACGGGATTGGGCTGAGTACTTCATTATTTAGGGATATTTAGTCCGGACTTTGGTTTGCCTGATGATCCGATATTTAGGGGGATCCGCAGGGCAGAGGTTCCGCGCGCGACTTGCTGCTGTTGCTCTTTAGAGCTCTTGCGTTTCTTGACCTTTGCAGCGGTTTCAGTAGGCACCGTCTCCGGGGGAGGGGTGGGAGCCTGGGGCTCGATCATCGGCGGGGGTGCCGGGGGAGTTGGAGCTGGGGGTGGAGTCGGAGGTGGCTCCGGCATTTTGGGTGATCCAATGCACATTTAAGTGTCCTCTATCTTTTGGAGTAGATACTCAACAACTTCTCGCTGACCAGCACGAAACATGATCGTGGAGATACTGTCAGAGGGTTGAGGTAGATAGTGCGGAAATACAAGGTCGAGCTCTTCACACAATTTGGGGAGGAACTCAACACCACCAAACACATCCTCGCGGGATAGTTCAGCCATACTTAGGTAGGTTTACGTTTGAGGCTTCAAAGAAAGCAGGCATACGGGCACGCTGCGTGTCCACTAGGTCAGGGGCTTTGCCCTGGTGGTAAAGGTTGTCAGAGGCTTTAAGCCAATAGTCTTTATTGAGGTACTTGTTATCTGGAGTTCCCAGAAGATCCATCGCCCAGTGGACCGTTGCTTTGCGTAGCTTGTTAAGCGCGGGGGTTGCCTTTTCTCCAAGGTCTTTGGCAACCATGGCGTGGAGAAGCGTATGAACTTGTTCGTCCCTTGATATATCGCTAGCGACGGTTCTTAAACCGATCGAGCCATTAAACCTGAAGAAGGGTAGCAAAACGAAGAACACCGAACGCTCAAGAATCGCCGTCTTGAGGATCGGATGTGACGGATTGCTGAGCCATGCCTGGCGGATTCTCTGGGCCTCCCGTTCAGCTCGCTCGTCAACGCCATGTGCATCAACGACAAACTGAAGAGCACGATCATGCTTTTCCTCATCATTCTGATTTGAACGAAGGGCAGGGATGATGCCAGGGTCATCAGGAAGCTCACGCTCGAGACCCTGCTGGAGCATCTCTTTGACAGGCAGTTCGAGAGTGCGAAGGGCGAGGCACCTTTTCAAGGTGTCTTCACTACCTTCCGCAACTTCTCCTTTATCAACAGCAACCGGCGTCCACGTTCTTTTGCGGGACAGGATTTTCAAATACTCGGACATTACTCAGCACAAGATGAACAGAATTGATCCTCCAGGTCGAAAAGCGTCGTGTAATCGCTACCGTCCTCTAGAAGGGCCGTAACGTCATCTTTGCGGAGAGTGTCCGGCATGACCTGAAGCGCGTAATACAGGCTTGTCTGAGGGCTACTCAGCCAGTCCTGGATGAAGGCTTGGTCGTAGGTCACGACGTCACTCCAACTATTGAAGCTGTACCCATGGAACAGCCCCGTGTTTTCGAAGGTTCGGCAGATCTCGTCTGCCACCCGCTTGTAATAACACCACCCGACTTCGCTCGCGATTTCTACTTCGCCATAGTCGAATGATTGGACTCCAAAAGTGCCGCTATCCCGGTCGACCACGCGAGAGATAGGAGGAGCAATTTCAGGAGTTGTGGTAAACCCATTAAGGTCTTTGTATCTATAGGAGCAACTTGCAGTTGGAGCGATCGTGAAAGCTCTTTCCATGTTTGCGGCACGAGCAATCTGCGCTGCACCTTCAACTGCTGCCACCCATTCTTTGGCCAGAATTGTTGCAGGAGTTTCGTCGAGATCGAATCCAAGGTTGACGAGCTCGAGGGCTTCACCAAAGGCGGCGTAGCTGACTCCGTGGTAAGCCAAGAAATTAGCCAACCCGAGAACACCGAGGCCAACTTGTCGGTCAACGTCGGGCGATAGGTATTCACCCGTATCACCAACGCCTGTTTGTCCGTGGAGAGCGACCAGTTCGGACATGCCTTGGATAAAAGCTGGCCGTAGATCTTCCACATTGCAGGCTCCAAGTTGGACATGTTGAAGTAAACAAGTCCCTCTACTTTTGAGGTATATTTCGAGGCAAACGTTCCCGTAAATACGCTCACCATCGGCCCCATATTTGACTTTGTTGAGCCAGATATCACCAGCCTGGATTCCTTTGAAGATCTTATTCTGAACTTGTTCAGTAAGTTCATCCCACCACTCCTGTGTAATATCAATGCACTTCTTTACCCATGGAAGATCTTCGCGGGTCGCATCAATAAACTCTTCTAGGTCTGCACAATTTGCGTCAATATGAATAACGCAAGCTCCGTTTTTGTATGTGCCACCTCTTCTAAGTACTTCGTTAAGAGTGGAGTACACCCTTGCAAACGACACTGGGCCACTAGCGACAAGGCCCTTTCCGTTCTCTGTACCCCTTGGACGGAGTTCAGATAAGTGAACAGCGACTCCGGCAGCATTCCGTAGGGCGTGAGACACGAAGCGCCAGCTGGCTTCAAGCCCTTCTGGTCCCTCCATTGAATCGGCACATTTGAAGACTGTGCAGCTGACTGGGAGGCGTGATTCGGGGTCGTCGAGCCATGATTGGACCCGACCGGTTCGTGCAACATAATCGGGCATCAAACTAGATCAATAAGGTTTGCAGGTTGATAGTTAGGCCCTTTCAGGACCTTGCCGTCTTGGCGCTTCAGAGGCTTGCCGTCGACGAGTTTGGAGAGGTTGGATTTGTGGACTCGATCTAGTGCTTCATCGAGCTCCCAGCCAGCAGCGGCTGCATATTGAAACGCCACATAGACCAAGTCGGCGAGCTCTTTTAGAGCAGCCTCCCGAGCCCGTGGGTTCTGTTTGTTGTAGATAGCCTCCAGGTGGGCGTCTAAGAACTCCGTTGACTCTTCTTCAATCAGTGCAGCCTGGGTTCTTAGCGTCTCTGCATGGAAGCGGCCGGACGGTTGTCCCATGATCTCTCTGAACTTCAGAGCTTGGCCCAAGAGGTCGGGAATTGTCACGGTCATAGGTGATGTGGATAAGTTTGGTGAGATAAGCGCGAGCTTTGAGTAAGTCGTCAAGCTTGGATTCTCCTGCCTTCGCTCCGGCGCGAGAGATGTACTTAATTACGTTCCCCTCGAGAAAGTTGAGGTCCTGGTCAGCAATGAAATCCCAGACCTGGATCTTTCCGAGTTGGTAGTGCGAGGGTGAGAACTTGTTCATGGTGTAAAGAGGATCGGCTTTTGTTTCTTTGCATCCCAGTCTTGAACTTGCAGGATGCGGGCGAGGCGTAGATTCTTCAGGGCTTCTGCTTCAGACAGTCCACACTTTTCAAATGTGTCAACCACTGTTCGCCAGTAATCCCCTTCACAATTACTAAGTACAGCACTAGCACGCTTAGGCCCGATGCCAGGAGCACCGCTAAAACCGTCAACGCTGTCGCCAGTAAGGCACTGGAAGTAGAGTCTAAATTCAGCCTCTTCCGGCGTTTGCGTAAACTCATTTTTAAGATTGAAAATCCGACATGGGATTTGCTCCATATCTTTGTCTGGTGAGATGAGAACAAAGTTGGAGATGTCACCCTTGGTGGCAGCAATCCCGAGTGCGTCGTCAGCTTCTAGGCCAGGCAACAGCACGCTCTTCCACGTGTCCATACACCACCTTTTGAGTTTCAGGTAGCCAGCAGGTTTGCGCCTTGTCCGGTTGCCTTTATAGGTGGGGTCGATGTCCTTTCGGAAGTTCTTGGTGTCTGTCCAGAAAAGGATGAAATCGTCACTTTCGAAACGATCTTTGAAGTCCTGCAGGCTTTGCCTAACAATCCTTCGGCCTCTGAGGTGGTCTCCAACAATGACCGTCAGATCAGAGCTGAATTCGAGCTCTTCTTCTGCAGCTTGTGCGGCGCGATAGCAGAAGAAATCCATGTCCACCAATAAGGTGGGAGGCTTAAAACTCATGGTGCTTAGTGTAAGTGAATGGGACTTCAGATCTCGACCAGAAGTCAGTGAGCTCCTTCGGAAACCGGTTGCGGATCCACTGAACCTTCCAGTTGGAAATGTCACCCGTGGGGATTACAAGTACGGGGATAACTGGGTCTTTCACTTTGTCTGTATTGCCCCGCCAAGAACCCATCGAGTTAGGCCGGGCGAGCTTGACGTCGAGCTGATAAGCGATGCTGTCGAGCACCATGATCAGATCAGACGAGCCAGTGCAGTTGAGGTTTGGATATACCTCTGCACCCTTCCAGGCAGCCAATAAGGCGACCCAATGTTCGGCCATATCTCCGAGCCTTGACGGGCCTGGGCTAGTGGCAGTCCGCCCAGGAGTTACCTGTTTGAGCTTCTGAGTCAAGCTCACAGCGGAAGTTAAGTAGGTGTTGAACATCTTTCATTGCTGCGGTGATTAAAAACACGGCCTTATCTGCGTGTTCAGGTGCAACCGATATCTGGAGCTCGTCATGCACGAACGCCAGCGGCCAATAGTCGATCTCTGCCTCGTCTAGTAACTCGTAAGCACGGAGGAGCCAGTTCTTGCAGATCACTGCCCCCGCTGATTGCAGGAGGTAGTTGAGCGCTGCGTGAGCTTTGTTGCCGATCCGTATGGGTCGACCGTCTAGCCCCTTCAGCACGCCGGTGGCGGCCCGCTTGGCGACAGCTGCTGATAGATCAGCAAAGCCATCCAGATCCTTCATGATCTTGTTACGGATCTCCTTACCTTTCTTGGCTGCTTGTGATTTAGAAGCCCCAGTTGTGAGGCCTAATTTAACATCACCCCCGCCATATATCAGGCAGTAGGTTGCAGCCTTACCAGTCTTCCGATCACATTGGTAGATATTTGCAAGGGTTGTGTGGATGTCACCGTCCACAACCTCCTTGGCAAACTTGCCTCCATCGAACCTACTGAGATAGGCACCTAAGCAGCGAAGTTCGAGCCCGGAGGCGTCAGCTCCGACCTGCACACGGCCGGGTCCAGGACCAAACAAGACCCTGTATTCAGGATCACTCGGGACCTGCGCAATGTTGGGCCGTAAATGGGCTTGCCTCCCGCTGACAGTGTTCAAAATGCAGGAGTGGTGGATCCTGCCTTTGCGCTCCTGTTTCAGCCAGGCGTTTTTACCTTCGGCCACTTGGCCTAGGTGTTTCTGTAGTTCCAAGATCCGAGCGAAGGCATTGGCCTCTTCTGTTCCGATACCCCGCAGGGTCGGTTCATCGATCTTTGGTTTGCCTGAGTCGGTGAACTCCTTCGGTTGCCAGT
>CEVB01030417.1_pt1 | contig 25223 bp, 18 predicted proteins | sample 531381 | NCBI WGS metagenome assembly CEVB01 (sample SAMEA2622763, study PRJEB7988) | marine metagenome | biome: marine biome (ENVO:00000447); feature: surface water layer (ENVO:00002042); material: "saline water (ENVO:00002010), including plankton (ENVO:xxxxxxxx)" | depth 5 m | reverse complement strand
GGAAGATTTTATAAAGAGTGAAGTGTCTTTTAGATTATATTGTAACTACTTAGATAGTGAGATTTACTGTTACGAAGGAGCCACAAAACCATGGCAGTTGAAAAATTCAAATTTTTATCCCCCGGCGTTTTTATCGCAGAAGTGGATGAATCAATTAGAGATACCCCCCGTCCTGAAGACGGCCCGATTATCATTGGCCGCACGGAACATGGGCCCGCAATGCGCCCTGTTAGTGTGGATAACTGGAGCGATTGGACTACATTTTTTGGAAACCCAATTGATGGAACCGGTAAACCAGCCTCAGAGGTATTAAAATCAAGAACTGGCGGAAAAGCAGATGTTTACAGGCTTGGAAATTATCAAGGCCCAACATATGCAGGATACGCAGCAGAAAGTTACTTAAAGTCAGGAGCGTCACCTGCTACCACTGTTCGCTTATTAGGTATGGGTCCTTCTGGCGCTAGCACGGATGCCGCAAAAGCCGGATGGTACACAGAAACTACTGGTGGAGCAGCCGCATATCCGAATACTGTTGAGTCCGCCAACGGTGGAGCTTGGGGATTGTTTGTTTTCCAATCTGCATCAGTTGGGCCACAACGCGGTGGCGCTGGCGGCTCTGGTGTTGGCTACAATATGAGCGGTACACTAGCTGCTATTTTCTATCTTTCTGAAGGTAACGTAAGAGTCTCTGGTTCTATTTTAGCAAATGAGGATTATGGAACAACTTTAACAAGTAGTGCTTACACGCTTATATCGTCACTGAATACTACGCTTGGTGGTGCTGGTGCGACTTCAAATACGTTTGCATTAGAATTTAGAGATCAATCTGGAACTGTTTATAAAAAAGCAGTTGTTGATTTTACTAAAGGCTCAACCAATTACATTCGCAACGTGTTGAACGTTGATCCAGTAGCAACAAATGCTAATCTTGTTGGTTCATCTAATCAACAAAAATATTTCTTAGGTGAAACTTACGAAGAAGCAGTTGCTCGAATTGTCGGCGCTGCAGGTGCTGGTGCGCAATACGGAGCAATTATGTGCTTACAATCTGGTTCCGCACTCGCTACAGCCGAGGGCCACCACAGAATGTTGTCGGATTATCAATACGCAAAAACTGGCTATATTTTCTCACAAGATCTTAGTGCGGATAGAGCTACTTTCGATCCGGCTAATGGTGAAAGAGCAGAAAGATTATTTAGATTCTGTGCGACTGATGCTGGTGAGTATATTCAGAAAAATATCAAAATTTCAATCTCTAACATTACTGATGCATCATATGAGGGTGGATACCCGACTTTTGATGTCGAAGTTAGAACAATTGGTAGTCGAGATAGCAAACTTGCAACTGAAGGTCGTCTTGAATATTTCCAAAGATGCAATTTAGATAGAAACTCTAATAAGTTTATTGGTCGAGTTATTGGTGATTATTACTACGAGTATGATAAGGCTAATGAAAGATTAGTTAGATACGGAGAGTTTCCTAATCGCTCCAGATATATTCGTGTAGAAATGTATTCTGACGCTACTCCGATTAATAAGGGTGCCGTACCATTTGGATTTGAAGGCCCACTTAAGCCGAGAGACTTTGCAACTATATCTGGATCAAATCAGATGTTTGCTTATGATCTTGCTGCCAAAGATACGCTTGTTCAAGCATCTGAACAAGTTAATACCATGGTTCAATTTCGTACAAAGTTTAGTTGGCTATCCTCTGATCAAGAGTCTTTGTTAAGAGCCAAGGAGTTTGCATCAGCCACAGGTGTTGATTACACTGCGTCAATTCAATTTCCTTCAACCAGACTTCGAAGCACTAATTCAGATGCTGGAGATTCTACCACTAAAACTAAGGGCGCCTATTTTGGCTTCTCAGCACTTAAGGTAGGAAGCGACCAGCTTGACCCGGGCGTTGTTGACTATTTACGTCCGCTACCATTTGGTCTTCAATCTGATTCATTTACGCCCGGTGATGCATCAGAAATTTCATACTACTTTACTCTTGACGATATTGTTGGTACCGCTGACTCAGCGACATATACATCAGGCTCTAGAAAAGCTGGAACATCTCGAAGTGCGGTGGGTTCAGAAGGCTGGAAGTCTACAGTTGGCATCGGCGCGAAGAATTTCTCCTTGCCTCTTTATGGTGGGTTTGATGGTCTCAGAATCAACGAAAAAGAGCCATTTAACAACTCGGATCTCGCTGGTACCACTAAGGCAAGCTATTATGCTAATTATAGTCTTCGCACTGCTCTTAAGACAGTCGAAGATGCGGAAGTTACAGAGGCCAACATTCTTACAATTCCGGGTATTACGGAAACTACTATTACCGATGAAGTTATCAGAACTGCTGAAGAACGTCAAGATGTTCTGGCGATTATTGATGTTGAGGGCGGCTATGTTCCAGCCACTGAAAATTCCAATAGTAAAGTCACTAGAACTCCTAAGAGCGTGGCCACTGCAGTTAGCAACATAAAATCGCGCCAGCTTGACTCATCTTTCGCTGCATGCTACTATCCGTGGGTATACATTACCGACACGCGCACAGCCGCGACCGTATACCTTCCACCATCAGTTGTGGGTCTCGGAGCCATGGGTCGTTCAGACGCCAGTACAGACCAAGTTTGGTTTGCTCCTGCAGGCTTTAACCGCGGTGGAATTAGTAAAAACCAAATTAATCTTCAAGTTGGGGGCGTTACTCAGCAACTTAACAGAGATGACCGTGATGAACTTTACGAAGTCGATATTAACCCAATTGCTAACTTTACTCAAGAGGGTATTGTGGTCTTCGGCCAAAAGACCTTGTTAGCCGATCCATCAGCGCTTGACAGAATTAACGTTAGAAGAATGTTGATTTACGTCAAGAAGAAAGTTAGATTAATTGCCAATGGTATCCTTTTCGACCAAAACGTAGAGGATACATGGAATAGATTCAGAAATCAAACCGAAGATTTCCTCAGAGGTGTACAAACTAACTTAGGTATTTCAGAATATCTTGTTAAATTGGACAACACCACAACGACCGCCGATCTTATCGATCAAAACGTTTTGTATGCCAAGGTCTACATCAAGCCGGCTCGCGCAATCGAGTTTATTGCACTTGACTTTGTTATTACAAGAACTGATGCAGATTTTTCAACATACTAATAATTAATACTAAAGGGAGACAATGAAAAATGTCATTTTGGACAACAGAAAAAGGCAGTGAGCCAAAAAGAAATTACAGGTTTAAGGTTCAATTTCCGGGCTTTCAAGCCAATCAAGGTGCTTCGGGGCCCGCCGGTACCGATATTGTTTGGTGGGCAAAAAAGGTTACCAAGCCTGCATTTACAGTTGGTGAGACAACTCATAAGCTTTTAAATCACACTTTTCATTTTCCCTCTACTGTTACTTGGGAGACCGTAACACTTACTATGGTTGATCCAATTAATCCCAGTACCACTAATTTAATGTTGAATCTTCTTCAAACTGCCGGCTATAAACTTCCCGGCCAAACTTTGTCTGAAGGAACTGTAAATAAAGCACTAATGGGTGTTGCTTTGGGAACAGTAAGCATCATACATTTAGATGCTGACGGTAGCGCACTCGAAACTTGGTCACTTAAGAACGCATTTATTAAGTCTGTTAAATTCTCTGATTTAGATTATGATTCCGAGGATCTTTCAACATGCGATCTTGAACTTAGATACGACTGGGCAGAACTGGTCACCGCCGCCGGCACCACAAAGGTCACTGGGACCGAAACCCCAGCTGGTCCGGCCCAAACGTGGAACTGGGGTGCTCCAAGCACAGCAGAAACCGAATAATCAAACAAACGACAAACGTGAGGTAAAAATTGTCAGTTAGAAACAACGAAGACAGAACAGCTTCTGTCGCAGGTGCAAATTCTCCCGCACCTACACAATCAGGGGGAGATCTACTTTCATTTGTAAATCCAACTGAATTAGTAGAGCTTCCATCGAAAGGTCTTTTCTATCCCGAGAATCATCCTTTACATAAGGCTGAGTCTATCGAGATTAGACAGATGACTACAAAAGAAGAAGAGATTCTTACATCTCAGACACTTTTGAAAAAGGGCGTAGCTTTAGATCGTCTATTGAGCAGCTTAATGCTTGATAAGACAATTGATCCGGGTACGCTTTTAGTAGGCGATAAAAACGCCATGCTAATCCAAGCCAGAAGAACTGGTTATGGCTCTGATTATAAAACTCAGGTTACATGCCCAAATTGTAGCACACAATCATCACTAACGTATGATCTTGATAATTGCCAAAATTATGATGGTGGTACCGATTCCGACACTTTGACAGAATTGGGCGCATTGTCAACAGATAGGCTTACATTTAGAGTTAAATTGCCAATAACTAAAGTTGAGGCAGAAATCAGATTAATGTACGGATACGATGAAAGTGAAATTGTACGAAATCAAAGAAATAAGGCGAAGAACAAAGACCTTAATTCTGCGATAACAGACAATCTCAAAAGAATTGTGATCGCATTAAACGGCATCGAAGATAGAGCCCAAGTTGAAGGCTTTTTAGAACAGATGCCAGCGGCTGACGCGCGATATTTAAGAAGAACTATAACACAGCTTACTCCAACAACAAAAATGATGCTTGATTTTGATTGCTCATCCTGCGGCCATAGTGATGAATTGGAGGTGCCGATTACGGCAAACTTTTTTTGGCCTGACCTCTGAGTATCTTGAGCAAATATACGAGCAATTCTTTTTCTTAAAATATCATGGTGGCTGGAGTTTTATAGAATGCTATAATTTACCAGTCGGACTGCGAACATGGTTTGTAAAACGACTAATAAAGCAGTTAAAAGACGAAAAAGAACAAATGGACAAAGCTTCCAAAAGATAATATTTACTAAGACCGTAAGAAATTACGGTCTTTTTTATTGTGAACTAATTAATATAACGAGGGCAGACCTATGGCTGAAGATGATGGCAGTAAGCTTGATAAAATTAAAGCTAGTTTAGAAGGCGCTAAAGATTCATTAATTAATTTTAGTAAAAGTCTAAAAGATGCCCTTAAAAGTACAGAAGAGCTTACTGATGCGGATCGCATACAGGCCGAGGCCATTAAAGACCTAATTGGTGGTTTTGAGAATCTTAAACAAGTACAAGATGCAATCAAAGAAAGCACAGGCGATAATTCTGCTGAAGCAAAAGAATATAGAGCAGAATTAAATAAAATTGCAGCAGCCTTTAAGGAGGCTGAAGCTGCAGCAAAAGAAATGGAAGGCACCTTTGGTGGCTTGCAATCATCAATGTCAGAACTAGGCTTAAAAGGCTTAGGTGATGCCACCGATGGTGTTGCAAAATACATGCAAGCTCAAGAAGAATTAAGAGTAGCACTTGAAGCCGGAACAATTACTCAAGAAAAATATAATAATGCTTTAATGCGGGGAAGAATTCAAATGGCCCAGTTTGCATTGAGCCCCGCAACCCGTGCTTTTGAAAAAATATTTTCTCAAACTGTAAAATTAGCAACCGCCACCATAGACACTACTAAAGGTCTTCAAAGATTTTACGGTGCTTCTGATGAGGTAGCCAAAGGTTTGATAAACATGCAGGATCAGACTGTTGGAGCGAATATTGATCTCAGTCGTCTAGGTGTAACTTCTAATGAAATTTATAAAGCTTTTGAAACAATGAGAGGTGAATTTGTTTTGTTATCTGGTGATACTATGAAAGCAAATCAAGATTTTATAAAATTTGGTGCCACATTAGAAAAAGTTGGAGTTGAAACAGCACAATTTGGTAAAACTTCTAATACTCTAAACCGTGTTTTTGGTCAAAACGCCGAAGCTACTAGAGATTTTGCTTCAGGCTTAAATGATATAGGTGTCGCTCAAGGTCTTGGTCCGGGTGAATTAGTATCAACTTTTAACGAATTATCACCACAAATATTAAAAATAGGAAAAGATACCTCTGATTTAACTAAAACCATGAATAATTTAGCTTATGCTTCAAGGCAGACTGGAATAGAAATGGGAAGAATTGCAGACTTTGCCGCAGGCTTTGATACTTTTGAGGGCGCAGCAGATAGAGTGGGTAAATTAAATGCTATCTTAGGTGGAGATTTCTTAAATGTTATGGATCTAATGGCTGAAGAAGATCCAGCAAAAAGATTTCAAATGATAACTGACGTTCTTAAAGATCAAAATAAAACTTTTCAAGACATGGCATATTATGAAAGATTGGCTATAGCCGAAGCCGGCGGCTTTAAAGATGTTGGTGAGTTGGCATTAGCAATGTCTGGTAATTTTGATCTAATGAGCAATGCAGTTGTCCAGTCACAAGATTCATTCGTGGAAGCTGCAAAAAGAGCAAGAAATTTTCAAGAAGTGCAAGAAGAGCTTCAAAATATGTTGGTACAAATTGCCAATACGCCGGGATTCCGTAAATCTGTAATCGGCGGTATTGAAATGTTTATTGGATTTGTGGATTTTATTGCTCGTCAAGGCAAATTAGTTATTGGAATATTAGGCACTTTAACCATTGTCACTAAAACTTTGGCCGCGGCCAATCTTTATTTGGCATTTTCAGCAAAAGCTGCGAGTGCCGGCCTAGGCGGTGGTCCAACAAAAATGGGATTAGGCGGAATTGGTGTTATCGGGGCTTTAATATCTGTCGCTTTTATTATAGCTGTGATAGCATGGGGCTCTAACCTTATTGATGTGGTTTATGCGTTATCTTTTGCGATGATAGCAATTGGTGTTGCTTCTCGCATTGCTGGCAAAAGTATGAATATGGGAATGGTGAAAGTTCTTCTTGCTCTTGGCGGCGCTGTTCTGCTAGCCATGGCCGGAATTGCCCTCGCAGCAGAAGGTATTGCATCAATGGCAGACTCTGTATCAAATCTGAATGCAGAACAATTAGCAGGGTTTAATAACGCTCTAATAGGCCTTGTAGGGACTTTGGCGCTGTTTACGATTGGTATTGTAGCTCTCGGCTTATTCGCCACTGGGCCGCAAATGCTGGGGATTCTCGGCATTGGAGCTGCATTTTTAATGATTGGAGCCGGAATTGGTGTAGCAGCCGCTGGTATGGGTGTATTTGCGGAAGGAGTCGGAACAGTTGTCGAGGCGGTTGGCTCTCTTGTAGAATCAATGGCTACAGGAATTGCAACCATGACAGACAGCTTTGTTAAACTGTTTGATTCAGGAGTCGGTGGTGGTGCACTAATTGGCATGGCTGCTGGATTATTCGCCATGGCCGCTAGTTTGGTGGTATTTGCAGCGGCACTTGCAATTCTGACACCGGCTGTGTTAGTATTCCAAGGAGTGACAGCTGTTGGTAGGTTATTTGGTGGTGGTCCAGATGCAGGCGATATGGAATCATTTACAGGAATGATAGAAAGTTTAGCTAACATTAATCCAGACAATTTAACCAAGACAGTAGAGCAGGTTTCGAAATTGAGAAATGAAATGAGCAATATGATGGAATCTCCAGATATGATTAAAGACTTCACAGACATGCTCAAGGTATTTGAAAGAGATATGCAATTAGCGGCTACGATTAATATGCAAGAAAAAGAGCAAAAAGCTGAACTTACAATTACCTCTCCAATTACTATCAAGGTAGATGATAATACACAACTGATAGGTAAGATCGACGAAAGAGTGTTGGCTAAGCTTAATTTTACTAGAACGTGATAGTTATGTTAAAGGAATATAATAATGGCTAAAAATGGAAATAATGACGACGATAATCCTTCTGTAAGCACCAGTGGTGAGGGCGTATTAAGAAAAATTTATGAAAGATATAATACTAAAACTTTCAATTCTAAAGCCACAAGGCAAGATCCCTCCGATGCATTTTCAAATAATTTATTTTTAGAATTTTATCATGTCGCATCAAAAAACAGTGTTAAATTCATGGCTTATTTAGATGATTATAATGAAAATTATGATGTTAATACAACCCCAACTGATGTTTATGGCCGCGCTGATCCTATTATGACCTATAGAAGCACAAAAAGAAATATTTCGGTTAGCTTTACAATTCCAGCTAGAGATCGAACAGAGGCTATTGAAAATGTCAATAGATTAGCTACACTTATCAAGTTTTTATATCCTGCGTATAAACCAATAGAACATCTTTTGGGAGAAGGAGATCAGCCATTAAAATATTTCAGCTCTGCTACCACATTATCAAAGCCACCGCTGATTCGTATGAAGTATGCAAATATAATTTCAAACAACATTACCTCACAGCAATCTTCAGCAAAAAACTCAGGATTATTGGGATTTGTTACAGGCCTAAATCATACTTATAACAACGATTCTGGAGGTTTTGATACTATCGGTGAAGATGGATCTCCATTTATTCTACCAAAAATCATAACTGTGACGGTAAATTTTGCACCGATTCATGAGCACCCAATTGGGTGGACCAGTGATGATAACCTTTGGATTGGTACATCAGAGAATCACAAGATTTACGAACCGGATCAGGGCCCAAGAGATTTGGATATTAATGAAAGAGCACTACCTACGTTTCCGTTTGGAATTGGCCCCGAGATGCTTGGCATAGAAGAGCCTCTTACAGAACCCATCGGAATCGGTGGCCTCGGGCTGACCGACACCGCTGGCGATGAGATACCAGACACAAGTGATAGTGCCACTGGCGACAAAGAGGATGCTCTTCTCGCAGGTAGTGGAATCGTAGGTGTTGAATCACAAAACACAGGAACAAATTAGGAATTGACAAATGGCAAGATATAATGTAAGATCACCAATAGCTTTATCGAAAAATGACGACAGATATGAATATTTGTTTAAAAACAGAGATGCTAGAATAATTTACAAAACTGCGATGGTAGAAATGAGTGCTATGACAGATGCTGAGAGAGCAGCTGTTGACACCAGAGTCTATACTTGGAGATCTTCAGACATGTATTGGAAAGTAGCTAAGCGTTTTTATGGAGATCCAAGACTTTGGTTTGTAATTGCGTATTATAATAAAGCACCGACTGAATTTCATTTAACGCCGGGACAAAATATACTAGTTCCCGCCTCACCAAGATTTATTTTGGATAAATTAGGAGTCTAAAATGGCAGATAGCGGTGTTATAAAATTAGATGAAGGGCTAATTCAAAGAATAACTGAAAGTGGATTTCCAAAAACTGGAATTAGAGATAAACTTAAAAAACCTGTAGATAGCTCAATTGGTAACCAAAGCTTTGCTGCAAGTCCGATCTACCTTGCGAGAGGCGCCGGCGGCACAATTAAATTAACCGCCGACCGGGGGATCAAAAATTCAATTGTATATCCGGTCAGCCCCGGTGCAATTCCAATTGCCAAGGCAGGCGCCTTTGTGAGGGCGGCTAGTCAATCCACCGACGCCGGAAAATGGAATACAAGCAAACGTGTGCTTAATGCATTATACAGTGGTGGCGATATTGAAAGAATTATTAATATTCTCATTAAAGAGGGTCTTGAAACCGTGGCTCACTCCGAAGCTGGTACAGTAGCTGGACAAAAGACTGGTACTGAATCAGAAGATGAAGTTGCAAAAAAAGCTGCAGAATCTACTATTGACGCTTATCTTCCGCCAGCAGGAGGCAATTTGCCTAATGGTTTTGATCCTGCACAAAAAACTGTTGTTGCTAATTTCTTGAAAGATACTTATAAAATTTTTAATTTATATAAAAGTATATGGGGTGGTCTTGGTCAGGCGCTTATGTATGGACAGCTAGAAGAAAACAGCGCCGCGGCATACATTGAAGAAGTATATGGTGTGGGCGGCACTTTTGAGGGTCTTGTGACTGGCGCAAGATCTAAGGATTTTATCGTTGATGATATTGAATCAAAAATTAATTTTGTTTTAGATAGAAAAAATGTTATTTTAGTTGGACCTTTGGGCTTTGCAAGGCCTGTAGACACCTCTGTCGATTTTGACAGCTTGATTGATTACAGTAGTGCAAGTTTTACATCTGGCTTAACCGATGCCAAGGGCCAGCAAATTTATTCTTTTGGTACAAATGTGGGTGTCACGTCAGCCAATAAAGCAGTTGAACAAATTAAAAATATGGAGTTATATCAAAATTATTTTGAGTTATTAAAACTTTATGCTGAAGTTGTTGCAACACTAGACGGCCTCCGTGATGATGGCGAGCTTGATTACGATGAACAGTTAGCTATTTCCGAGGCTCAAAATGCCACTAATTTAAATGACTTAAAGGATATTATAGAAGCTGCGACAGCTGCAGCCGGCGGCTCCGCACCGATTAGACCTCGAACACCACCAGCAGGGAAAGAATCGGCTACTGAATTACAAAAACAATCAGCAGCCAATATCAGGACAAGCATTAGAGATTATCTTACAATAAATACCCCATTATTCGCCGCGATTAAAGAAAAACGAAGAGAAATAGCATACGACGAACATGCATCTTCAGAAACAGATGTTGAACAAACTTTTCGAGGTGTTTATCCAATTGAAGGAAAGCCTGAGTGTGGAGTTAGTCAATTATTATATAACGAAAATCAACAAAAGCTTTTAGATTTAACACCGGCAGAAGTGTCATCGCTGGTTCCGATGGTGCGACTGTTTAAGATAGGTAACGATTTTGAACAAGAGATTCCTTTTGAAAGTAATGCGATTAACAATATCGAAAACGATAAATCAAGAGAAATTAATTCAGGAAATTTTATAGAAAATTACAATCGTGGAAATTCAGTCGGTATTAGAAGTTTAGAGTGGTCTTATCAAGGTACAAACCCGGCGAATGATACAAAAGATATATCACTGACTTTAACATTATTTTTTCAAAGTTTTTCAGATATTTTAAGAAACAGGCACATTGGTATACCGGGCCCAGAATTTTCTGCCGGTAAAAATAAGCCCGGTGTAAATACATTTTCTTATGCTGATTTAATTACAAGACCCCGAAGATTAGCCAGCAGCACCGACCCAAGTATAAGTCAATCAGAATATGATCCAGAATACTATAGAATTAAATTTTTGATCGGTTACGCATATTCTGACCCAATTAACGGTGCTGGTGACATTATACCAAATAATAAACGATTAGCAATTGACACAACTGTTCTTCCAATCATAGCAACGTTGATTGACCATCGTTTTGATATCCAAGAAGATGGGTCTGTTAACTTAGTAATAACATACAGAGGTTATCTAGAAGCTGTGGCACACTCTGAAGGAGCCAATATTTTCTCAAGCCCTGAATTAGAAATAACTTATCATAAGGCTCGAAATGTTTTAAAAACGGTTCTTGCTAATTGTGAATCTGGTCAAACCGCGGAGAACCTTAGAAAAAATTTAACTTCCGAGCTTGATTGGTTTGGTAAAGAAATTCAACAACTAGTTTTTTCAAAAATTTTAACTGAATTACGAGCCGAAAATAAAATTTATACAACATATCCTAGAGTCGAAGATTTAATATCTAGAAAAATTGTAACTACTGATTTAGATTTGTATCCTCCGTCAGAGCCAAATACATACAGCGTTATTTCTGAGATTATTGATAATGCTAGAAAAGCTGCAAGCAAGTGTGAGCATGCTGATAAAGAAAAATGTGTTGAAGATATATTTTCCAGAAATGTCACTCCACAATCTATTATTTCTGAAGGCAAGCGAGTAGTGACATTTTTTTATGTTAGTGATTTAATTAAAATTGTTAAAGGCCTTGTTAATGAAAATTATTCAAAAAATCAGGAAAAGAAAGGAACGGGTACTGCTGCACAAACAGCTTTTAAAAATACTAGAATCGTCCTTACGGATATTAGAATGACACAAAATCCTGAAGATCCTGTATATGATTTAATTGTTAATATGGGCGATATACCAATTTCAGTTGAAACTTTCTCAATTTGGTTTGTTAAACATATTACAAAATATCAAGGAAATAAAAAATTCCCTGAGTATAGTTTTGGATTGTTTCTAAGAGATTTATTAAGTACAACATTAAGCAAATTTAAAAATTATACTGATGAGTCTGGTACATCTCATACTTTAACTGATACCACTTCTATTCAAAGAGCACAAGTATACGCACCGGTGGATGCAATAGGTGAATGTGCACAAAAAAACAAAAAATTAAATTACAATTTATTTATTCCCGGCGCCGAATGTAAGAGCATTACAAGAATAACACAAAATAGTAAACATGGCCCCGGCGAAAGCGAAGAAACAATGCAGTTTTACTCCAAGCAAGCAGCCGAAAATTGGTTTAATTATTTTATATTTTATCCAAGAACTGCGGCGCTTAAATCTGATCCATGTGAGAATTTTCCCAAGCCTACTAAAGAAAACTTAGACAAAGGCTTTTATCAATTTAATTTTGGTGTCAATAGTGGGATGGTTCAAAAAGTTTCATTTGAAAAAGATGATCAGCCATATGTTCGCGAGGCTAGATTTTTTGCTGCTGAAACAAATTATAAGAAAAACAAACTTTTACAATTGCGTGAGCCATACAAAATAACAATAGAAACATTTGGACTGCCTAGTATTTTTCCCGGCTCTATATGTTTTGTGGACTCCAGATGTATTGATTTGGCACTTGGTAATATTTCGGATAGAACTTCATTATCGTATATGCTAGGTTTTGGGGGCTATCATTTAATAACGCACGCTAAAAATACGATAGGCCCGGGTGAATTTAGGACTACACTGACCGCTAAATGGACATCGCACGGCACAATTGATACTTTAAATGATGCCCTTGCTAGAAAGCCGGCAAATGCCCCAACTACCCCTGCGGATAATTGTAATTTGCGCTCAAAAGAAGATAATAGTTCTAAAGATGCAATCCAAAAAGCATTTGAAGATCTTGGTTTTGAGGGTCAGGTTTTCGGTGCAGGTACAACTGGTCTTGATCCTAATAGAGCTAGATTAGGAGAAGAATACCCAGAAATTCCTGTTTCTGAAGCATTTGCAAATATTTTACATGATAAAGTTAAGGATTTCGGTTCAAAATAATGAGTTTTAAAGGAAAAAATAGTCTCGGAACGTTTGAAGGGTTTTTAAATCGGCTTAATTTTAAAGTCAATATTGACGCTCAAGTTAAAAATAGATCAGAATTAAATGCAGAAAATTCTAGATTTGCAAAATGTATAAAAGACTTTAGATTTGCTGAAAATTCAATGTATGGAAAAATTGATTTGAATGGGATGGCTGTCGTGTTAGATCCAAGTGAAAACGACAATATATTAAAAAAAGCTGGCTCATTCAATGAAATAGGTCAAATATTTGTTGTAAATTTTGTAGCAGATGCTTTTTCTGATATGGAAAAATATTTTAAGGCTGCTAGACAAAACGGTAAAATATTATTAGATGATCCATATCTTTCTACACCAACGCCGTATAAAGGCTATGCAAGCTTTGAAGATATTAAAAATACTGCTAGACAAGTAGTTTATAATAAGCCATTTATTGATTTTGTTTTTGAAATGGAAGAATACACTAATCAAAACCTTAGCAGTTTTCATGTTTTTATGAACAATTTTTTATTTTATGTAGAGCAATTCTCGTCAGAAACACCATTTACAAAGCCTGAAATGGTAAAGAACAAGTTTATACCGATTCGTGCTTCGGGACTTGTTATTGAATTAGCAGAGGGAGATTTTTCAAAAGATAACCCAATCGATCTTTTATTTTATCAGAATCCTAATTTCGATTATTATTTGAACGTGGCGATGAAAGTGGGGTTTTCAGTAGACAAAAACGCACCATGGCGCTTAGTAGCAGACTTAAGTTCACCAACGATGAGAAAATATATGGCAAATTACAACATAAATGGCCCTGCAGATTTTTTTAATAATTATTGTAGAATGGCACACACTAATGATTTTCAAGAATTTATTGATTTTACATTAAATGCGTATGCACAATACGTTGATAGAAAAAATTTAACAGCACGACCACTTCAGCGGGGTGATATTGTTTTAACTAAAAAATATAATTTAGAAAAACTTGACGAGACAAAGGTTTATCAAAATTATGGTACTGATTATTTTTTAAAAAAATACATTGAGTTGAAAAATTTACAAAATCAAAATTTTGTTGGTAAACGAGAAATGAAAGTTTTAAAAGAAGAAATGAATGAAATTCTAAAATTGAAACAAACAAAATTTGAAAGACATAACAAAATTTCTTCTATTGTTGATGAAAAATTTAAAGGTATCCGTGGTAAAGGAACCTTAAACGATATTAAGAAAACTTTTCTTGACAATCAGCGTAAGAAATGATATAATTTAGTTGAGGCACCAGTGTATTTTCAAACATTAGATGACAAAACAGAATGTGTGGGCGTATATACGTCTGGTAAGTTGAACTTTGATGATATTCCTGAAGGCCTTACAAGGACATGGAAGTTTACGGGTTCAATTTCCGACGATAGTATCGAATATGCATGGCTATATAGTGGTGGTAAGTCATTGGCCGAAGTTTGCCCAGAGCATCTTAGAGAAGAATTAGACACGGCTCAAAAAAAATTCCGTGCATTTATTAAGTCTTTTAAAATTGGTAAAGTAGATCTGAGAAATTTTTGTTTTTTCGATCTTGTTCCCCACGATTTCCTATTAGAATTTTGTGAGATTAGAAACAAAATTACAAGGCATGTATTTGAGAATTTTGAAAAACCCAAAAATTATGATCACTTAGACGCTGCTTACAAGCTTGTCCATAAGATCAAGTTTCAAAATTTATTGATTAATAATGAAGATTGTAGGCACTTATTTGTTAATTCAATAAATCGCAACAATGTTCAAAAGATTTTAGCTACATCACCACATGTTGATTATAATATTTTTGGAACAGCAACAGGTAGGTTCACAACCAGACCGGATACATTTCCAATTTTAACCATGAAAAAAGAATATAGAAAACTTATTAAACCAACTAATGATTGGTTTTTGTCACTTGATTATAATGGTGCAGAAATTAGAACACTTCTTGGTCTAAGTGGCCAAGAACAGCCATCCGGTGATATTCATGAATGGAATATGGATAATGTAATTAAGCGCTCAGATATTTACAGAGAAGAAGCTAAAACGCTATTCTTTTCGTGGCTTTATAATCCAGAGTCAAGAATTATATCAACAAATTATTATAATCGAGAAAAAGTACTTGACGATTGGTATGATGGCGACTACATTAATACGCCATTTGATCGAAAAATCAAAATTGATGCACGTCGAGCATTTAACTACATCATACAAAGTACAACTTCGGATATTGTAATAGAACGCGCAATAGAAATCGATAAATTTCTATCAGATAAAAAAAGCTTTATATCTCACATTGTTCATGATGAGATTGTTATTGATTTGAGTAATGAGGATAGGGAATTGGTGCCTGAAATTAAAGAAATATTTGAAAAAACAAAACTTGGTAATTTTGTGTGCAATTTGGGTGCTGGTCAAAATTATTTAGAACTTCGAGGGCTTAAGCTTTGATATCATTAGTTGGAATAGGGACTGCTGGTTCAAATATCGTTGGTCAGTTTGCTGGCAATAAGGAATACAAACTTTATCAATTGTCTAATCAGTTTTCAAAGACGTCTGGTGGCCAATATAAGCTTAAAAAATATGATGAAATAGAGGATTACGAAAAAAACATTCCTAAGCTGTCAAAGTTCTTCAAAGGAATTAGCAACAATGTGCAGGCATTTGTTTGTGGCTCTAGCAAAAGCGCAGTGATGACACTGGGGATTTTAGAACAAATTAAACACACTAAAATAGATTTATTCTATATTAGACCAGATACTGAATTATTAATAGGTGATTCTCGACTTCAGGAAAGAGCAGTTTTTGGTATCTTACAGGAATATGCACGTTCGGGTTTGATTAACTCAATAACAATTTTCAGTAATCCGATCTTAGAAGAAACAATAGGAAATGTACCAATTAAAAAATACTTTGAAACTATTAACCAGACTATTTATTATAGTGTGCATTACAAGAATTTGTTTGACCACACACAGCCTATTATTGGCAACCTAAGTAAGCCTTCTGACGTACAAAGAATACGCTCTCTAGGTAGACTTGACACCAACAAAGTTGAAGAAAAATGGTTTTTTGATCTTGACATGAGCCGGGACGTGTGTTATTATTTCTGCATATCTCAGGAAAAACTAGAAAAGGATGGCGGATTACATCAAAGAATTATCGAAAAGTTAAAACAAAAACCGAAAAATGCTTTTAAAAATATAACGTATGCGATTTACGAATCTCCATACGATGAAGATTTTGGGTTCTGCGTTGCCCACACTAACGCAATTCAAAAAACTCTTGACAAGGTAGATCAAGAGTGATACATTAGATGTCAAGGAACGCTTGATATACTTTATTAACAAAAAAAGGAGAAAAATATGTCTATTAATATGGAACTAATGAGAAAGAAGCTCGCCGCACTTCGTGGCGATGGAAATGGAAATGATGGCCCGTCTATCTGGTTTAAGCCAGATGAAGGTGACCAAGATATTCGGATCGTACCAACGAGCGATGGCGATCCGTTGAAAGAGTTTTTCTTCCACTATAACGTGGGAGATCATAAGGGTGGTATCATGTGCTCAAAGCGTAATTTTAATGAGCGCTGTCCAATTTGTGACTTCGCTTCAACGCTTTGGCGCGAGGGTGTTGACAACAATGATGAGGAAAGCAAAAAGCTGGCAAAGTCACTTTTTGTGCGTACCCGATACTTCTCGCCAGTCGTATTGCGCGGCAATGAAGCTGATGGAATTAAGGTATATGGCTATGGCAAGCAAGCTTACGAGCTTCTGCTTGGCTATATTCTTGACCCTGAGTATGGCGACATTACCGACATTAAGGAAGGTACAGATATCACGCTAACGTATACTAAGCCAAATCGTCCCGGGGCATACCCGCAGACTAATTTAAAAATGCGCCGAAATACATCGCCACTCTTGGAAGACCAAGAGTCTATCCCCGGAATGTTAGATAACATGCCTGACTTTGATAGCTTGTTTGAACGCCTCACCCCAGAGCAAATTGACGCTATCTTAGACGAACAAATGGCTGGTTCGGCTTCTGCAGAAGAGCGCTCATCTGAGAGCACTCATTATGCTAATGGTGCCAGCGATGTTGACAAGGCATTTAATGACTTGATGACTGGAACTTAGTAGGCCGATGGCACCCCGGCAAAATTGGGTGCCACTATATTCTATACGGAAAAGGAGAATGTTATGGAATGGTTAAAATCACAACTAGCTCGATGGAAGGTTCAAGTTAGTTTTGTTGCTGGAGCACTTGTTGTAGCGACTACTTACGGAACTTGTACCGTTGAGCCACCGGTGGCTGAAGTTAGTGAAGCTAGCACTGTCACCGAAACAGTTGAGGTTGAGGCAACCACAAATACAGTCGAAGTTTCTGAAACTACTACCACAACCAATGAAAACACAGGTAATTCAACTGAGACAACAACCACTACTGAAACAATTTCAGAGTGATTAAAGCCGCTGGCAGACCGGTGAAAAGTCTGCCGCTTTTTATACCTATTTTGAATGACGATCGTTCTAATTATATAAGATTATGGAGAACATGAATTATGACATATAAATTTACCCTTCCTGCACCTAGGCCTACAGCTGATTACTGGGTTATTGGAGAGGCTTCTGGCACGGGTGACATTGGCTATGCAGCCAACACCAATAGAGCCTCGTGGACATTTTATGATAAAAGCCCCGGTAATTCAGCATCACTCGACGGTGCTTATGGAAAAGATGGCAATGGGAATGGTATATATGTTTTTTCGCAATCTTCTAGTGAAACACCGGGCGAGCTTGCAATTAGTTCTGATGATATCACCGATGGTGTTCAGTGGACTGGGCTTAATTTGGTGGGAGGTGGCCAACAATTTTGTGATGCCGTAACGTGGTCTAATGATTCAACAAACTCTACATCGGGTGTATGGATGGTTGGACGACGAAACGGGCATGTTTATCGCAGTACCGATGGCGCTTCATCTTTTAGTGAAATTACTTTGCCAAATGACAGTGGTGATCCAATTTTATCAATAGCAGGTAATGGCAGTGGAAAATTTGTGACAGGACAAGAAGGCAGATTATTAATTAGCACTGATGATGGCGCATCATTCTCTTCTTCAACACCTTTCACCGCCGAGCAAATAAATGGCGTAGCTTATACTGGTGCAACATGGGTTGTGACATATACTAAAACCGGAGAGACTAATTTGTTTGCCAGATCAGCGGCCGACTCCGATCTCACCACTTGGAGTGCCGAGCGTAATTTAGGCATTCAAAAGCCTGCAAATAAGGATAACGTTAATACGCCCGATAAAAGAGCCAGCATAGCTGCTGCAAATGGTAGGGTGGTTATTGTCTCTAACAAAATTGAAGCAATTGCTACACTTGATATTAGCGGCACAACAACAAGTAATTTATTAAACCCAACATTCAGCCCCGGCATTGAAATACGTGATATTGCCACAGATGGTTTCACATGGATGATTGTGGGAGAAGGCGGGGATATCTACGAGAGTTCTAATGGTGGCGAAACCTTTGCGAGAACCGTTGATAACGTCCGAGGTACAGGTCGCGATCTGCAAGTTGTTGTCGCATCAAAACACTTACCTTTATAAAAACGATCGTTCTTGCTTGACAATTGCAGTGTACAATGTTATTATATGAATACCACTATTAGGAGGGTAAATGGCGAGAAAGAAAGCCGTGAAAGCGGGCCGTGTTGGTCTGCAAGATTTAATGAAGCTTGTTAATAAAAAAGCTGGGCGTCCTGTTGCGCATGATCTAACAGGTGAAAATCCGACCGAAGTTAAAGAATGGATTCCCACTGGCTCAAGGTGGCTGGATTCAATTATTTGCAAAGGTCAAAGAGCAGGTATTCCTGTTGGGAAGGTAACTGAAATTGCAGGCCTTGAGGCAACAGGAAAATCTTATATGGCAGCACAAATTGCAGCCAATGCACAAAAGACAGGTAAGCTAATTGTATACTTTGATTCTGAGTCTGCAATTGACCCGTCTTTTCTTGAGCAAGCAGGCTGTGACCTTGAAAACCTTATGTATATTCAGGCGTCGTCAGTTGAGTTTGTGCTTGAAACAATTGAAGAATTATTAGGTGCAACTGATGAGCAGATGGTATTCATCTGGGACTCTTTGGCGCTCACGCCATCTGTATCCGATGTTGAAGGTGACTTTAATCCACAGTCAACCATGGCAATGAAGGCTCGTATTCTTGCAAAGGGCATGTCTAAACTTGTAATTCCAATTGCTGATAAGCAAGCAACGCTACTTGTGCTTAATCAATTGAAAACAAATATTCCACAGGGACCTATGGCTCGTCAAATTGCCATGACCACACCATATATTACTCCCGGTGGTAAAGCGATGCATTATTCTTATTCGCTTCGTATTTGGCTTACAGGCCGCAAAGCTAAGTCAGCCTATATCGAGGATGAGAAAGGCTTTAGAATTGGCTCAGAAGTGAAGGTAAAGCTAGAAAAATCACGTTTTGGTACGCAAGGTAGATCCTGTGCTTTTAGAATTCTATGGGGCAATGAAGTTGGTATTCGCGATGAAGAATCTTGGTTTGATGCAATTAAGGGTTCGCCATCGCTAACAAGCGCTGGGGCGTGGTATACTTTGGCAACACCTGACGGATACACAAAGAAATTTCAACCATCCAAATGGACTGACCTTGTGCAATCAGATGAAGAGTTTAAACAAAAGGTAATTTCAATTATGGATGAGGAAATTATTCAGAAGTTCGACATGAGACAAGGTGATGCTAAAAACTTCTATGAAGATCCTGAAGATCTCACCGTACCAGTTACTGCATAATCGAGGATAATATGACACCAGATAATAAAAAAAGAGTTCTGATTATTGATGCATTAAATGCTTACCTAAGAGCATATATTGTTGACCCATCTATTTCTGCCAATGGACAGCCCATTGGTGGACTAAAGGGCTTTATCAAGATTCTACAAAAGCTTGTTAGAGATACAAGACCTGAAGAAATTGTTATTGTTTGGGATGGCCCCAACGGATCACGTAAGCGAAAAAGCATGGACAGCAACTACAAAGCTGGCCGTAAACCGATTCGTCTTAACAGGGCATTTCACAACTTGACCGACGATCAAGAAATGCAAAACAAGGTTTGGCAACAATCAAGACTTATAGAATATATCAATGAAATGCCAATCATCCAAGTGATGCTGCCTGAGATTGAAGCAGATGATGTAATCTCATATATAACCAGTATGGAGAATTATTCAGGCTGGCAAAAGGTAATTGTATCTAACGATAAGGACTTTATGCAATTGTGTGATGGCGAAACAATATTGTTTAGACCCACAAAGAAAGAAATTATGAGCATGAATACCATTTCAGAGAACATTGGCATCCATCCTACCAACATGGCACTAGCCAGAGCAATTGCTGGTGATGCTAGTGATAATTTAAAAGGCGTTAGGGGCGCTGGTCTTGCCACGATCGCAAAAAGATTACCATTTCTTAAAGAAAGCAGGACAGCTTCTATTGATGATGTCATTGATTATTGTAACGAAACTGAACAAAAGCAAAAATTTTATTCAAATGTTGTGGAAGCGAGAGAAGTTGTTGAACACAATTACAATATGATGCAGCTTTACGCTCCACAAATGTCAGTGCAAGCAAAACAAAAAGTTGATTATGCTATTACTGAGTTTGAATGTACTTTTAACAAAACTGAAATACTAAGGCTGATGATCGAGGACGGTTTTGGGGAGCTAAATTGGGAAGATTTGAAGGCCTCCCTTAACAAAATCAGCCTAGAATGTATTGGGCAGCAGGATTAATTTTATTTTAGTAAGCAAACGAATATGTTGGCTACTACTTAATACTACCGCACCAAGAACCACAAAGTCGGACTACAAAATATAGATATTTTGTTTGACTTGTGTAAAAAATGTGCTATAATTGTATAGCAAAAGAGAGAACTTATGTTAGCAGAAAAAGTAGACTTTGGAAGGTATGGAAAATCCTTCCAAGAAGGTCTTGTACAATTAATGTTTGAAGACAGGCCATTTGCCGATCAGATTACTGAAGTCTTGGACATTAATTTTTTAGATCTTGAATACTTGAGAGTTTTTGCTAGCAAAATTATTGAATATAGAATTAAATACGACAAGCATCCTTCTGCTGAAGCAATTATATCTATCATCCGAACTCAATTAGATAGAGAAGATGAAGTAATTCAAAAACAAGTTCGTGACTACTATGCAAAAATACATTCGAAAGAAATTGATGAAGTTGATTACATTAAAGAAACTGCATTAGAGTTTTGTCGTAAGCAAAAGCTTAAAGAAGCTATGATGAAGTCTGTAAATTTATTGCAGACCTGCTCATTTGATGAAATTTCAAAAGTTATTAATGACGCGATTAAACTAGGCGCAGAAAATAATTTTGGATATGATTACCTTGCTGATTTCGAACAGAGATTCATACCTAAATTTCGTAACCCTGTATCAACCGGGTGGGATGAAATTGACAAGGTATGTAATGGTGGTTTAGGAAAAAGCGAACTTGGTGTTGTTATCGCGCCCACCGGTGCAGGAAAATCAATGGTATTGGTTCATTTAGGTTCACAAGCTTTACAGGAAAGCAAGACTGTTATTCACTACACCCTTGAACTACAAGACACGGTGGTTGCTAGCAGATATGATAGTTGCATTACTGGTTATCCATTGTCAGACTTGGCAAATTTTAAAGACGAAATCTATGATGTTGTTAAAGACATTGATGGAAAATTAATTGTTAAAGAATATCCTACAAAATCTGCCTCCACAAACACAATTAGATCTCATTTATCGAGATTAATAAAAAGGGGTATAAATCCCGGCATGATTATTGTAGACTATGCCGACCTGCTAAAGCCAGTAACTGTTAGAAAAGAAAAAAGAAATGAATTGGAATCAATATATGAAGAATTGAGAGCATTATCGCAGGAATTTGGATGCCCAATATGGACTGCCTCGCAAACTAATCGTTCAGGCTTGAATGCAGAGGTGATTACGATGGAGCAAATTTCTGAAGCTTTCAATAAATGTTTTGTAGCTGATTTTATTTGTACAATTTCAAGAACAATTGAGGATAAGCAAAATAATAAAGGCAAGATGTTTATTGCCAAAAACAGAAACGGGCCCGATGGATTCGTTAATGACATATTCATGGATACGTCCAACGTGTGTATTAAAGTCTTACCTAAGACTTTCGCAACAACAGCCAGTCAAATACCACAAAACCCCTTGCCACTTTCAGCGAGGGATCAAAAAGAAATTTTAGTAAACCGTTATCATAAATTTAGAAAAGGAAACAAAAAATGAGAACAATTGAAAACATACGCAGATTCAGATTATCAGATACATTTGTTGAGCCATATAAAACTGCCGAAGTCCCTTGGGGCCCTTTGGGTTATGTGACTTACAAAAGAACCTATTCGAGAAGACTTAGTGAATTTGAACAAGACGCTGCCGGTAGTGAAGAGTGGTGGCAAACTTGTCGGCGTGTGGTTGAGGGTATGTTTAATATGCAAAAGCAACATGTTTTCCAGCTTGGGTTGGAGTGGAATGATAACAAAGCGCAAAAGACTGCAAAAGATGCATATGATCGATTGTTTAACCTTAAGTGGACCCCACCCGGCCGCGGCCTTTGGATGATGGGAACTAAATTTGTTGACGAAAGAACAGCTGCCGGCTTATTTAATTGTGCATTTAGGTCTACTAAAGACTTGGCTACTAAAGGTGGCTATCTATTTGCTTGGATGATGGATGCACTAATGGTTGGTGTTGGCGTTGGGTTCGATACAGAGGGTGCCGGTACGATTACCATTCAAGAACCAGAATACACAAATGACGTGCTTGTTATTGATGATTCAAGAGAGGGCTGGGTTAATTCTGTGCACACCATTCTTGATGGTTTCTTTTTTGGCGGCAAAGTACCCAAGTTTGACTACTCTTCCATCAGGCCACTTGGTGCTGAAATCAAAGGCTTCGGTGGCACATCATCTGGTCCCGATCCGTTAATCGAATTACACGAAAATCTCACCGAGCTGTACTCCAGTAAAATTGGTGAAGATATTACATCTGTTGATATTGTTGATACTGAAAATTTAATTGGAAGATGTGTGGTTTCTGGTAATGTTAGGCGCTCTGCAGCTTTAGCTATGGGCCGTCATGATGATACCGTATATCTAGAAATGAAAAATGATCAAGAGAAATTATATCACCACCGATGGGGCTCTAATAATTCTTTTAATGCTAAAGTTGGTATGGATTATACTTGGCATGCCGAGCAATCCCAAAAGAACGGTGAGCCCGGCTACATTTGGCTTGATAACGCAAGAACGAGAGGTAGATTTAAAGACGGCCCCCGTTATGATGATGTTAATGTAGCTGGATTTAATCCTTGTGTAGAACAGCAACTAGAGGATGCTGAGCTTTGCTGTCTTGTGGAGACTTATCCCGCAAAGCATGATGATTTAGAGGACTACCTTAAGACTTTGAAGATTGCATATTTGTATGGAAAGACGATCACACTATCTAATACTCACTGGCCTGAAACAAATGCTAAGATGCTTAAGAACAGACGAATTGGCTTATCTCAGTCTGGTGTTATTCAGGCTTTTAATAAATTTGGAAGACGCGCTGTATATGAAATGTGTGACAAGGCTTACTCATTTGTTCAAGATCTTGATGAGGCATATTCAAATTGGCTTTGTATTCCTAAATCAGTTCGTATGACTTCTATCAAGCCATCCGGCACCGTGTCACTCTTGAATGGTTCGACACCCGGGATTCACTATCCAGAAGATGAATTTTACATCAGACGAATCAGGTTTTCGAAAACTTCAAATTTAGTTGAAAAGCTTAGAGATTCTGGTTATCACGTTGAGGATGATAAGTATACACCAAACACCGCAGTAGTACAATTTCCCGTGCATGAGCCTTACTTTGCAAAAGGTAAAAAAGATGTTTCTATTTGGGAGCAGCTTGAAACTGCAGCACAATATCAATATTATTGGGCGGACAATTCTGTTTCAATAACTGTGACATTTAAACCAGAGGAAGCAGAACACATTAAAACGGCTCTAGAATTATACGAAACTAGATTAAAGGCTGTTTCGTTTTTAAGATATGAGGAAACCGGCTATGAGCAGGCTCCTTACGAGCCAATCACAAAAAAGCAATTTGAACAAATGAATTCAAAGATTAAACCTTTCCAAAGGTTTGACACCGAGCAAGGTGGTTCTGGTTCCAAATTTTGCACCAACGATACTTGTACAATTTAATTAAGAGAGGTAAAAATGTTTAAGCCAGTTAATAGGCACGTTCTTATTAAGAACAAAATTGAGGAAATATCAGAAAATTCAGGTATTATTTTACCAGAAGATTATAAGCCAAAAGAAGAGGCTTACAGTTCTTATCAGGTTCTAGATTGGGCTGATGATGTCAGATTCGATCTACAAAAAGGCTGTTTTATTGCTGTTGACAATAAAATGATCGAAGAAATTTGCATTAATAATGTGACATATTCTATTATTCAGGATAATTATGTTGTGGGAATTATTAATAAAAATATGGGATAACCTTTTTATGGATAAAAACTTTTATAATGAGTCTTCGGCTGCTAAGTTAGGCTGGGATCCAAGTTGGTTTGGTGAAAAGTACTTTGATGACAAGCTTGTTAGGGCCATAAAGAAATGGCAACGAAGTAGGGGATTAAAAGCAGATGGGCTGTGTGGCCCTATGACTTTCCGAAGAGTTTGGACTGATAGGCAATCAAGTATTGATCAGCATAAGCCAGTCGATTGTAAGTATTCTAATTACATTGTATATAATGGAGAGTTTATACCAATTGTCTGGGACAAAGTTGTTTTGTGGTCAGAGCGTGGTGGCCTTGCTGCACGCCCGGGCACGTATTACGATTATTCTAGTCGACCTAAAAGAAGTATTAGATATTTCGTAAACCATTGGGATGTGTGCCTAAACTCAAGATCGTGTCAGTCAATTTTAGACAAGAGAGGTATTTCGGTTCACTTTCTAATTGATAATGATGGAACCATCTACCAGACCTTGGATTTGCAGCATGCCGCGTGGCACGCTGGAAGCGAAAGAACCAATAGACCATCAGTTGGCGTAGAAATTAGCAACGCATATTACCCAAAATATCAAGACTGGTACGTTAAAAATGGATTTGGTAAGAGGCCTATGGTT
>CEVB01017737.1_pt1 | contig 25280 bp, 26 predicted proteins | sample 531381 | NCBI WGS metagenome assembly CEVB01 (sample SAMEA2622763, study PRJEB7988) | marine metagenome | biome: marine biome (ENVO:00000447); feature: surface water layer (ENVO:00002042); material: "saline water (ENVO:00002010), including plankton (ENVO:xxxxxxxx)" | depth 5 m | reverse complement strand
ACAGATTGCTCAAAGAGAATAACATGTACGCTTGTGACACACAGGACAAGAGTTAAAAGAAAAGACTAGGAGGCATAGACATGGATGTAAAAATAACAATGAATTACGCTACACCGGAATTAGAATTCACATATCTTTCAACGAAGTACCCTACGGGCTTTTACAAGCACAACGATAAATTATGGTGGTTCACTCTAGTAGTTGAGAACACCGAAGACGAGGGGCGTAACTTAGAGCTTACATGGTTCAAAGCCCCGAAGGTGTCACTAATGGATATGAATGGGAATGAGATACAATGAAGACACCGACGATATACTACAATCAAGGTGCTAAGTATTACCCTAAAAGAAAGGAGGAGGAGGAAGAGTGATTTGTGACCTAGAGGATTGTCATAATCCTATCGAAGATGGGGAAGGCACTACCATCTACTTCTTCAACGACTGGGGTGATGTCGTCTGTGATTGTTGCTACAACGAGTACCAGAACGGCGACTGGGTTCCCGACGTGGATGTGAGACACTAATGGAGAAGTGTTTGTTGTGTGGGCATTACAACGATAGACAGTGTGGTTGTTGGAGAGATAGGTGGAACAGATGAAAGAGCTTAACGGTATCAACGCTAGAAAGACTAGGTTCGCTAGGGCGTTTGAGTGCGCCGGTCGTTGGTTGATAGAGCAAGGTAAACCATGCACAGCTAGTAATATCTTTGAGAACATGACTTACAAAAACGGAAACCTTTACCGTAATAAAAGAGGCACTATACACTACCACTCATTCTTAGCTAAGTTATCTAGGAACAAGATGTTCAAGAAGTATAGGGAGAGTCCAACTAGCCCGTACCTTTTCACTTGTACCCAGAGGGATTACGATAGACACTTTGCAGATTACAACAATGGACGTGGTAAAATTGAGTAGTATTGAGGAAAAAGTAATATGGAAGATAAGACATAGAGCGAATGTAGGTAAGGCCAAGTACGGCGTTACTATGGAGAGGGACGACCTTAACATCATGGAGTGGTTAGTCCATCTCCAAGAGGAGCTTCTGGACGCGAGTGTTTATCTACAGCGGTTGATAAACGACGTGTCTTTATCTGAGGGTGTACTTGTAGACCAAGATATTATAGATGCGATTAACGCTTGCGAGTCAGAATAGAAATACTTATACATACAAAAAGGGTAGGGATTCTATGAGAAAGAAGGCAATCAGAAGCGAGATACTAAGGACACTCAAGGCCAACCCAGACGGTCTTACAGCGGAACAGATATTCAATAAGATGAAGAGAAAAAAATTCATCAGCAACGCTAGACATATCGGCAATCTCATTAGGGGTATGAAAGAAGTGAGAAAGGGCGACGTACAGGATAGGGTCATGGACGGATTCAACAACAGGACTTCGATGAGCTACAAGGTAAACAGATACTACTACGATGAGGAAGGGGCAGAGGTATGAGAAAGTACAAAGATTATCTTGACGATAAAAGTAAAGAGGCAGAGAAAGCCAAAGAGGTATTCCCCTACACTAAGAATAAGAGAGTCAATGAGCTTAGACAGTTGGTAGAGGATTGTACTAAGTGGATGAGCATAGGCTCCTTCAAGCAGAAGACCCCTCAGTACATGGTAAAAGAATTCAAGAACACTATGACTAGAGCCAATAGAGTCAAAGCTATGAACCAAAGGGATAGGGAAGAGAATGACCAGTAGATACAAGTCACTAAGTCTTAAGGGCTTGAAGGCCGTAGAGGCTAGAGAGTATAATAAGGTTAAATATAATGGTAGAAAACAACCCATGATATTACTATCCTACACATATGAACACACTGAACAGTACAAGATAACAGACCGATATATCCTTTTCAATTTCTTGAAGTGTATAGACCCAACACTACAATACACAGAAATGATGCAGACTATCTATGAAGTACCACCAAGCCACAGACCACCACTAAGCGAAATCTTACAGGGTTACATAGATAGCCAACCGAAGATGAAGATAGACATATGGCATGACAAGGGATTGATAACCCATGTCGTTTCATCAGCTACCGGTAGTAAGTATCTTCAAACAACATATGATTTCATAGACGCTAATTACCTAGAAGGTTACGAAAAAGATGGGTTGCCTAGAATAAGTTACAAAGGTAGAGTGTATCCATACATGCGCTTTACAAAAGATAATTTCCTTACACGTTACTATGATAGTGGGGTACGACGCACAAGACTCTATAAGTTTAGCATAAATATATTATCTGTCAATAACAACACCTACATTTGGGGTACGGTAGAAACGCCTACCGGTGCTACTATGCTTGTAGAAAAATATCACAGAGTAGTAGGGTGGGTTCACACTATAGATGCAGTAGAGCTAGGTGATGTCCTAGAAGTAATTGATTCTAGTTTAGATAAGTTTAGCCAAGATATACTCGGTAAGTTACCGGAGAGTATCGAAAGGAAGATGATGAATGCAGACAGGCTCAATGACTTTCACGATAAAACTAAGTTACAGAAAGAATATTATCATTGGGCCTACCAAACGGTCATCAATTCTTTTTCTTGATTCCAACATCACAAAAATAAAAAAACGTTACACTGAAAGCCTATCTAATTATTCTTCAATTAATTCAATAGTGTGTTAAGATAAAGAAGAAAAGAAATCTAAAACACCTTTGAAGAAATAAAAGAAATAAAAATATGCAGAGCAGTAAAGCGTTTTAATTTTTTACGCTTGCGACACATGACAAAAATAATTATAACCGTGACAGGAGAGGACAGGGTATGGGTGGCAGAGGGCAGACTAAAAGACTACAATCAAAAGTGTACAAGTATCTACAGGAGCAGGGGCCAATGACATCTATAGAGCTATGCGATTGGTACAACTCTGAGTGCTACTCAGACCGCTTTGGCTACAACTACGGGACTACACCAGTATCTCTTGGTTGCATACTAAGAGCGTCGGTCTTGTTTGAGAAGATTGGTGAGCGTGGTAAGTTAGGTGTGTGGGATGCACGTCCACTAGATGTAGCAGTAAGCAGAGCCATAGCCTCAAGAAAACCAATCAAGAAGTTTCCCATGTTCCTACAAGAAAAGATAAAGGAGAGATTAGATGAGTAGTAAAATAACTTCAACGGGTGACACTGACCTTGTATGGTCGGAACAAGTTATGACTAAGGAGCCTACCACCTTAGTAGTTTATTATCAAGGTGAGGCCGGGTATGCCTCCTTCGTGGCGGGTGCTAGTCTTGTAGGTGAAAGACAACCCATCTGTAGGATATTCTCAAAGCTACATCAAGTAGAGCCAATGAACAGCCTACCGATGCCTACATTCCCAGAGTGGAGAATGTACGAGATGAGAAACTTAGATGGGCGACGTTACTTTATCCTAAGAATATCTCACGCCTACACACCATCACCAGAGCAAACAAAGTCTTGGCTCTATAACTACCCGGTTATGAGGGATGTCATAATGGAGTGTAGTAAAAGGGGTGTGGATGAGTTGGTGTATCTGACATCGCACGTCATGCAGAATTTTATCTTCGATGACCAACCACAGATACCACCAAACGAATTGATTGTGTATGACTATCGAGAGCCAGAGGAGGAGGTGCTACAGCTAACAAACGGTGAGGTGATAGATGACTTACAATTGATAGTGCCGTCGCCTACTTGGATTATGTGTAGCCTGTTCAACTCTTTCTGTACCAACCCAATCCGAGGAGTTTGGTTAGTCCTATGTGGTAACGACAACACCACTTACCTAAACATATCAGAAGCAGACAGACTCTTGGATTTCATGTATGACATTCATGGTCTTGAGTATGACACTGTTTATTACAGGGAAATGATGGAAGCACTAAGACATGCGGAACACATGGGAGGTAATCAACAATGAATATCTTCGATAAAACTATTGAGTTTGCACAGCGTAACTACTTCGTTGATGTCGAGGATAAAATACCTATCTTCCTATGTAGTATCGGGGGCCACATATTCAACGCACTAAACAAGTGTAGCCGATGTGACTTCGACCCCGACAGCCCGTTGGTGGATGAGGAGAATGACTTCATCATAGAAAACTGCCCACTGAGGCACAACAACATCCCGTTCTACACACCCATGTCACAGCTACCAGACACACGCATACACATCTTGATGCGAGGAGCCAAAGGTAGCGGTAAGTCCGTACTCATCCTAATGTTTCTAGCTGAAGGCACAGGACTTGTGTACAATTCAAACGCTGACTTGGGGCAGGGTATGAGAACCATGATGGGTGCAAACTCTATCACAGAGGCCGGTATGTTCGGGTCTGTAGATGATGAGGGCGAGATAGCAGGGCGACCTATCGCCCGTGAGATGTGTGGTGGCTTCCTCGGCTTTGAGGAATTCTCATCCATGTCTGACGCATCCAAGAAAGACCACAGCTTAGACATGAAGAACCAACTGCTCACAAGCCTAGACAACGGTAGGGTGCAGAAGGCTATGCGTAACGGGTGGGTAAGATATACCACACGATACACGGTATGGGCCGGGACACAGCCCGCTAGGTTTGAGCTTGACTCTGGACTAGACCGAAGGTTCTTCATCATAGACATAGAGATGACCCCAGAAAAAGAGAGGCAGTACAAACTAGCCCAACACGCACAGGCTAACATGCAGAAAGATGAGAGATTAGCTGTAGCCAATCTTAATATTGAGATAAAAGAATGGATAAGAAACAGGATGCACGAAGCAGTAAGGAATCCTCCAACCGGTATTCTCTTTGATGACGACATCATGCGTTGGATAGACAGACCAGACGTGCGCTCCTTTGAGGCCGACCTATTCAGAAGAATGTGCATAGGTTATGCTATGATGCAACCTACCTATCGTGGTGGAGAACCTTTAATCATAAAACTAGATGATACTTTAGAGGCAATACTAAATCAATCACTGTCTATGCGAAGGCGTGTGATGGATGCTGACCTAGAGCTGATACGCTCCGCCTTCTGGATGAAGGACGTACCCAAGTCGCAACTACTAAAAGAGATTAGTCGTATGATAACAGCGGGCGACTACCAGAGCGCAAAGCGATGGCTTATAGAAAACCTAGAAGGCCAGACTTGGTACAGTGAGGTAGAACCAAGCGTAAAAAGGCGTGGTCGAAAGGGTGTTATCTGTAGGTTCGGGCCAGTGTCAGAAGAGAGTGAGCCGATAGTGTGGGGGTCAAACTGATGAGGTCAAAGATAGAGATACAGAGAAGATTGGCTACCGAGAACGATGCCTTTGCCATAGAAGTGCTAAGGTGGGTTCTGTCGGGTGGTTGTGAGATGTGTGACCACAAAGACAGAAAGGAGTTAGAGAAGCAGGTGTTCAATGAAGAAGCAACACCTAGTTATCTTGAAGCTAAATATAACTGGCCCGATGGCACAGTGATGAACCACATGGACTCACACATGGAGTATGACCCTACCGAGGCTATGCACATGGAGCAAGCACGTTCACAATCTATCAACACCTTAGACTCCGCTGAAGACATTGTGATTAGGATTAGAAACTATCTTGATGAGTTAGAGGCACGTAAAGAGGCAGAGGGTGGTATCACATCGGAGTTTGTGACTGATGCCTCTAGATTGATAGCACAGGCTAACGCATCGCTGAAGCTAGTGGGTCAGCTCAAGAAAGAGATAGGCGTAGATTCTCAACTACTGCTAGTAAACAATCAGCTCAGTGATGTCAGTAGGATTCTTGTGGAAACCTTAGCAGACCAACCCAAACTACTAGATGATGTGGAGAGAAAACTGAACCTACTAACCACACCTATTGATGTAGATTACGAGGTCGTGGAATGAAGAAGTGGAGGGTGCAACCCACCAGATACTTTGCCACACGCCCTATATTTAAGGAAGAAATACCTAAGCTGATACAGGCTATGATAGAGGATGGTGTGATGGCTTTGATAACACCGAAGGGAATCCAATGGTATCATGCTGAGTACAAAGTACCTAAGACATCCATATGTGATGTCTGGAACCTATCGGGTAGCCAATTAAAAAGAGTAGAGAATTATATCTATGGACATGACCCATTCGTGAGGAACCAAGAATGATTATCTTCACAAAGGATGCCACTCCGTTTAGGAGCGACAATGAAATCCTTATGTACAACAACCTAGATAGTATTCCTAACCTAAAAGAAACTACCTACATCCTACACTCTGATAAGTTTACTTCCGATGATGTCATTCAGTGGTCGCCTGTGATAAAGAACAAACTTGTCGTGGTAACAGACAAAGAGCCGAAGCTCAACAAGAAAGCTAAGGACTTGTGTGTGGTGGATGACAACCTTAAGGGTAAAAGTAATGACGATGCCTTTGTATTGGTTCGTGCCTTGCTCAACTGGGGTAATAGAGATAGGGTAAAAGAATTGTACAAAGACCAACCAACGCAACTACTGCTTTGGTTCTTGAAGGAGAACGTGGACGACATAGATGTCTGGCGAAGAATCTCAAAGGTTCTGTACACCTTACCAGAGGAGTACATGAAAGCGTCACTAATCTATGGCATCAAGCCTAGCAGAGTCAGAGTAAAGTGGCCTAAGAAAAAGGGTAAAAGTAAAGAGCGACCAGAGATTTTCAGAAGCACAGACCAACACTGGGAGGTTATTCTGGAAAACTCTATAACCGTAGCTAACAAAGTGAGAGATAGTGGCGATGTACCAAAGGGTATGAAGCGCACTAAAGAGAAGGCTTTGTCATGGCTCTAATCGAAGTTTGTTTCTTTCTAGTATTTTTTCTTTCTTTGGGTTTGTTGTTCCCGTTTATGCAATTATTTATCATAATACTATCTCCACATAGTTTTGAGTGGGTAGCTATAGAAAAACCTATAAAACATACTAATTGCGACACAGCCCGTGAGTACGAGGAGAATTCTTTCGCAGATGCTATTTTATGGGCAGACGTTGGGAACGACTTATAATACCTTAACACTAACTCTTATACATGAGTGCCAATAACCGCCGAGTCCGGCGACTCATAGTAGACATACTATGGGAGCATGGTGCTATGACAAAGGAGGGCGTGGCACAAAAACTATCTTCAGAGAAGAATGTACGAGCAGTACCTTCCCCTCATAGTCTTTCGGCTTTGTTGTCAAAAAATCCACAGATAATATCAGTTGGTTCTGAGATGGTTGAGAACGCTGTCGGCGTCAAAGCAAAGCATTTGGTCTATGATATTGACCGGACACTCATACAGCACCGGGATGAAATAGTTTATACCCGTAGTCCAACCGTTATGACACCTAAGCAGAGGGCGGTGGCGGAACAATGCGAGTGTGGGAAGATACGGGTTTTCCCACCAGAATCAAAGGTGTGTCTTCACTGTCTTAGAAACAATTAATATTACAGTTAGGATATGGTTATAATGGTAGGTAAGATGCGTGATGACATTCACACAATCATATCAGCTATGATGCACGACAACAGGGCTTTGGACTTCAGTAGAATAATGACCCAAGAAAACATGTTTGACGCTTCCTTGATTAGAACTTTCTTGTTACAAGCCTTCGATGAGGAGGAGTTTGAAGAAGAAATGTTAGAGCTGTCGGACGATTTTATCCGTGGTGTTTTGTCCGGTATCGTTCTTTCTCTTATGGTAAAAAGAACCACCGGTGAGCCTATGAGTACGCCATCAAACGCACAACTAATAGATTTGTACGACAGTGGCCTAGCTTACATAACTGAAAAGAGTGTATAAGTTTATATCCGTAATAACTAAAGTTAGTTTATGGAACAACTATGGGCCAACAAATACAGACCACAGACCTTTGATGAGTTAGTGGGTGGTGCTAAGGAGCTTGATTATCTTACTCAAAGTATGCAACACTTACTACTACACAGTAGGGGGGCGGGTCGTGGTAAGACTACACTAGCTCATGTCATAGCTAAAGAGTTAGACTACACCATACACACATTCAACGCTTCTTCTAAAAAGACTAGGGGTATAGCTTTCGTAGAGGAGGAGCTTATTCCACTGACAAGCTCTGGCAACCGCAACCAAATCATACTGTTGGATGAGGCAGACCAACTCACACCAGAAGCACAGTCGGCTCTAAAGGGGGTTATAGAAAACGCACACGGTTACTTCATACTAGCATGTAATGATATCAGTAAAGTAAGTGACTGGATTAAGTCAAGGTGTTTACAGATACACTTCTTGCCTATAGGTAAAGAGGCCATGAAAGAAAGATTGGAATATATTTGTGGGGCGGAAGGTGTGGTTATAACATACACGCAACTCAATCTAATCTGTGAAGCACATGAGGGCGACCTAAGAAATGCAATCAACGCACTACAAGCGTTTGCCTCTATGCAAGAAGGCGCACATGAGTTTCTTCTCTCTCTTACCGAAAAAAATTTTAACGCAAAACTATTCTTATCACTATGTATAAATGATAAAGAGTTTGACACTTCTTTAAAAATGTTAGATGGCGATATCAGAAAGATAGTGAGGAACGTAATGCAAGAGGCAATAGATGAGTGGCATCACAGCTTGAGTAAAAGACTCCAAGTTATTGATGCTTCGATTACTGCGGAGAGAGATATCATAAGTGGTGTTGATGAGGATATTGTCAAGGCCAATTATATAAGGATGATTATAACGTAATGTTTATATCCGTAATAAAAAGCGAAAGCAACTGAAACAGGTGAAAAAATGAGTGACGATATGTTGAACAATATAGCCAAGACACTGAATGTCGCACCCGATGTGGTGCGAGCGAGGGCCGATGAGGTTCTTGCAGAGCAGGGACCCGCATGGAAGAATGCAGGTCGCTCGGATGACGATTGTTTTATCCTAGCTCTTAGAGTAGCAGGTAGAAACATCACAAGCGAGAATGCTAGGATGCGCCGAGCAGGTGCAGATATATACGAGGGTATGTTTATCTCTGTCCCAAGACCGAAGGAGTGGGGTAAGATTCTATACAATAAGATGAAGAACCAGATGATTTCAGCACCACAAGAAGTTAGGATGACTCTAGTAAACAGCGGTGCAGTAGTGCTGTTTGAAAATAACAACGACGGTACTTACACAAGGTTGGCATCTGAGATGTTCGGCTTCGGTGCTGAGAGTGATGTTCACAGCCTACCAAAACACACTATGCAACTAGATGCCAACACGCACTTCTATGTGGTGTGGGACAAGAGTAACCCAACATTCCCAAGCGGGGATGCAAACTTCAAGTATGGTGCGCCTCGCCCACAGGATGAAAGGGAGAGAACGTGCATGTTCTATGGACGAAGACAGGGCGACAAAGAGCTATCACTAATCAAGGTCAGTGGTAGCGGTAAGTCGGCAGATATGCAATTCCCTACCTTTACACCACTGAGCATACCACTGAAGACAGGAAGAAACGGAAGATGCTATCTAAACGCTGACGTATCTGTACCTACAGTGAACACAGACTTAGCTAACATCTTCAGTGGCTCCCCGTTAGACATGATTGGTGGGTTGATTGGAGAGGACAACATGTTGCCAAACCTTTCGGCTCTAAGGCAGTATTACGACACACACAACGGCACTGATGGATGGTGGGACAGGACTTGTGCCACTGTCACAGAGGTAATACACATAGACCCAAGAGATAACGGTGGTGCTATTCTAGTGTGTGGTGATGTTGATATCACATCTATGGCAGGTACTATAGATGTCTATTGTGATGAGATTCCATCCTTCGGTGTGGGTACTAAGCTACTGATACACGGACAGGCTTGGAGAAGTAGGGAAGATGAAGACCGCATGACCGTCAATGGTTGGTGGGCTTTTGACGAAGTACAGCAAATGGTAACACCCGACTTCACTGATGAGCCAGTAAATGAAGGGTGGGAAGCGTAGATGGATAGGAGTTGGAAGGCTCTAGGTGAGTTTGTTCTTGTGACAAAGCACGAAGAAGTCAGCGATTACGGCCTCATAGTTGATGCGCCGTATGTCGTTCTAAGTGTCGGCGGGTTTGTTCCCGTCGAGCTTTACCAAGCAGATATAGTTAGCTTAAATGTAAACCCCACAGAGCTAAACAAAGTAGAGCCTTCTAACCCTACATCACCATTGATGGCACATTACACAGCTATAGGTGCAGTATTGTGTGGTGAGGAAGTAGAATTGTTGGAGGTATAATTATGGAAACAATAATTACAGGAGCAGAGGCTAGAAGTAAGCTACTCAAGGGTGTCAATAAGTTAGCATCCTCTATCAAGGGAACATTCGGACCCCAAGCTAGGACAGTCATCGTGCAGAATCCTATGGGGATGCCAGTCATCCTCAATGATGGTGTTACGATAGCGAGAGCAGTAACAGACAAAGACCCATATGTTCAGATGGGTATAGACCTTCTCAAAGAAGTAGCATCGGAAGCACAGGAGAAATCTGGTGATGGTACTACAGGGGCTACGTTGATAGCACAGACATTGTGTAACGGTTCTCTTACTCTTATGGAGAACGGTACTTCCCCTTTAGTAATACGTGATGGATTGAAGGAGTGTCTAGAAGAGGTCACACGATATATCGAGGAACATGCGATAACTGATTTTGACATAGTAGACGTAGCCACCATAGCATCTAACAACGACCGAGAGTTAGGTGAGCTAATATCTGATGTAGTTAAGGAAGGCGGTGGCATTACTATAGAAAAATCACCGACCCAAGATACCTATGTTAGAAGTAGTGCCGGTCTAGAGATAGCCTCTGGTATGGTTCATACTCTCATGGCTAACTCTGGTAAAGGGAAGTGTGAGTTTACTAATCCACTAATACTAACTACTACTGAGCGTATAGAGAGCTTCAATACATTGATACCGGCTCTTGAAGCTAGCATACAAGAGGGCAGACCACTGGTGGTTTTCTGTCCCGACGTGAACCCACAGATGCTACAGAATCTTTTGGTAAATATAGTACAAGGTAAAGTATCTGTTTGTATCGTAAAAGTACCGGGTATGCCACAGCAACAACAAGAATGGTTAGAAGACGTTTCAGCTTCCACAGGTAGTAAGTTATTCAAGGCTTCTTTAAATGAGTCTATCACACAGGCCACTAGCGAGGAGTTGGGTGAGTGTGAAAGGCTACACTCAAACTCTACGACTACTACTCTTACGTTAAAAGAAAACCTACCCTCGTTAGAGCAACATAGCGAGGCTTTATTTGACGCTATCGAAGAAGAAGAAAACGAGTGGTTACAAGAGCAAATGCAGAACAGACTTAACCGCATGAATGAAGGCATCTCCACGATTTACGTTGGAGGTGCTTCCGATGTAGAGCAGGTAGAAACTAAGGAGCGAGTGGATGATGCGGTCAATGCTTGTAAGCTCGCTCTTGAGTCCGGTGTGGTCATCGGCGGGGGCGCAACACTATGGAGGTATGCTGAAAGTATGGAGATTGAAGATGCAAAGACCTTACCCGTCAGATTGTTGTTCAAGAAGGCTATGCAAACACCACTCAATACTATCGTAGAGAATACTGGTGCTACAACATTCCCATCTAGTGATTCAAGACTTGTCAATGAAGGTCTTTACATTTGCGGTAAAACTGGTGAGATAGAGGATGCTAAAACAGATGGTGTTCTTGACCCCATGCAGGTAGTCTTGAACAGTGTGGAAAGTGCGGTATCAATAGCTTCTTTGGTATTGATGACTGATTGCGCTATCATAGCACCAACCGAGTAGTTTATAACCATAATAAATAGAGGAGTAGATATGAGCTGGGGAACACAAGCACAGACAAAAGAAGTTAAGACAACAAAGACCGTCGAGCCTACGACTAGATTCGATGAGGCTTACTACAGGGAGTTATTCACAAACAACTCAATGAACGCCGTCACACATAGATGTGCGTTTGTTGGTCATGAGAACACAGCAAAGACCGGACTAGCTCTTTCCTTGCTAGACAAGGAAATCAACGAGGGTAAGACCATCTATATCTTTGATGTAGATAACTCAGCAAAGTCCACTGTAGATTATGTGTACCCCAACAAAGATAACATCGTAGTGCTTCCGCTTCACGATGAAACTGATGAGTCAATCTTTGATGAGGACAACAACGTAGACTACAAGGCGTTGTTAGATAAGACATCATACTATGTAAACATCCTAGCAAACATAGTCAAGGAGTCGCCAGATACTATTGGCGGTGTAATCTTTGATGGTGGTTCTACCTTCCTAAAGTGGTGCGAACACGCTATGAGAGCGTCGCTACTAGCTAGGGGTATCATAGAAGAAGAAGGAGATACCTTCAATCAGAAGGAGTGGAGAGAGCGCAACAGGCTCTACAGGAATATCCTATCACGACTACATAGTCTGAACGTAGCTAAGGTTTACTTTACCTTTCACCTAAAGCCAGTATCACAGTACATGGATGATGGTACAGGTAAGAAGGTACTCATGACCGTAGGCTTCAGACCGGAGTGGGAGAAGGGAACGATGAGAAAGTTTTCTCAGCAGGTATTCCTATCTCGCTACATGAAAAAGGCAGACCCGGCAGCCGGAGTTGAGGGCGACAGAAACCTACAAGACGGTGAGTGGGTCGTAAGAGCCACTATCGAGGAGATGAAGGGTAACAACATAGAGAAGGTTGGTAGCACACACGATGTTCTTCGTGTAAAGAATGGCAACGTAGAGTGGTACGGTCTTCCTTTCATGGTAGAGTGATTTATTTGATAACAGTAGAAACAAACTCTCTGAAGTGGCTTCTCACTCTAGCTCAGAGAAAACAAACCATTGACGGTAAAAGTATTCCACAGGTGTATAGTGTTATCTTAAAAGCAAGTAACGGTAGACTCTCGCTCCTTTCTTTAGTAAAGGACGGTCAGACTTCTATCATGCGTTTATCCATACCCTGCACTGGTGAGGGAGAAGTAGTAATCACTGATATAGAAACCACTCTAGGTGTCTTGAAGTATCATGGTGGTGTTCTTAACATCGAACCAAAGAATGATAAAGTTACTTTCAAATCCACTAACAAACAGACTACACTATCAGCTAGTAAAGAAGCGAAGGCTTTCCCACATAACCCAAGTAGTATAGCACAATGGGAGGAGAAGTCTAGTGTTCTTGCTAAGAAAATAAATGTAGATGACCTAAGTTACACCGCTAATGATGGCACTCTACTAGAGTGCGATTGGGTATTCGCTGACCTAGATACTACTACGCTGTACGAAGCATTCAGATGTGATTCGATGAATGGTCAGAAGTTTAACAAATACGAGGTATTGTTTGATTCTCCTTCTGATTTAGAGATAAGAGTCGGCGGTGAGCTAAAAGGTAAAACACATACGATGATAAAGGGGGTGCATTGTAATACCGATTATGGGTTTTGTGCTACCTACAACGGTGGTCTTGAGCATATCTTTGCTAATCTAAGCCATGACGCTACAATAGGTGTATGGGACTTCACCCATGCTGATATGGGTTATCCCATGATAATATCTCTAGGCGATGGTGATTATATCTTCCAAGCATCTAATTTATAAGCGTAGTAGAGTAGTGATAAACATGAAAAGAAAGTTTCCGTGGATGACTTGTGAAATGTGTGGTGCTACTTTTTCTTGGGAGTTTTATGATAGTGTAGAAGGAGAGGGCGACATATACTTTTGTCAAGATTGTAACCACATGAAGATGGATAGAAGTACAGTAGAAGTGGTTGGATGATTATAGAACGTGGTCGAGGCAGAGATATTATTGTCAGAGGCCGTTACAAGAATGGTTTAAGATACGAAAAAAATATTACTGGTTACTGGCCTTACTGCTTCGTAAGAACAGAAGAAGATAAGTACCTAGATACTACTGTAAAAAGAGAACGTGGTTACGTAGGTCTGTACGGCGAGAAACTTACTAAGATAGTTTGTGCTAGTCCTTTCGATATCAAGAAAATAGCCGATGAAAGGGACACATGGGAGGCAAACATACCATATACCAATCGTGTCCTATCTGACTACATAAATGACGGCAACGAACCCATAGAAAACTACAACCATAGGACTTGGTACATGGATTGTGAGTGGTCGCCAACAACAAATAAACTTAGGGTAATAGTAGTATATGATAACTTTACCGAGAAAGAATATGTGTGGTTTGTGAAGCCATCGGTACAGGGTCTGAAAGAAGGACAAGGCGAACCACATCATAAATACGGAGAGTATGAGTATGAAACACCGGCATTGGCGTTTGAAAACGAGAGGTCTATGCTCATACATTTTATCAAGCACATGAGAAAACAGGACCCAGACATAATTACTGGGTGGTACGTGGTCGGTGCTGACATAAAACAAATAATAGAGCGTTGCAGGGTGTGTGGTCTTCAAGAAAACCTACTATCTCCTATGAGGCAACTAAGATATGAGTACAAGGACTGGGCGCAACCCATAGTAGGTAGAAACTGTATTGATTTGATGCTCGCAGTTTCTAAGTTATGGGAGCTAAAGAACGGTAAGTTGCCTTCTTACAAACTAGATGACGTAGCTTACGAAATATTAGGAGAAAAGAAAGTAGAGTTAGAGAAGGGCCACGATGAAACATGGTGGGATGACCCCGCTTTGTACGTTCATTATTGCAGACAAGACGTAAGATTACTACCTAAGCTAGATGAGGCCGTAAATGCACTAGATTACTATACTTCCCTACAACACATTGTACAGTGTGACCTACGTTCTACTCCGTTCATCACAAAAATGTTTTCTCAACTGGTTCTAATAGACCCAGATTTTGACAGGAGAATACCCACTAGACCGCAGTTTGCTAAAGTGGATTATGAAGGTGCTGATATTCTAGATGTAGAGCCGGGAGTGTATGATAACGTGGGAATCCTAGATATCAAGGCGATGTATCATAGTAATGCCTCTAAGTACAACATATCTTGGGACACACTGGACCCAAACGGACAGGATTGTGGGAATGGTACGTGTTTCACACAACAAGGTAAAGGTCTGTTAGTTAGACAAATGGATAAGATGACCGACCTTCGTAATAAATTCAAGGTAAAAATGATGGTAAGTGACGGAGCAGAGAAAAGAAAGTGGGATTGTATGCAGTTTGCTGCAAAAACCCTAGTAGCTTCTATGTATGGTGTATGTGGTGATGCCAAGTATGGTATGTATCACCCAGATATAGCGGCTGCCATCACATATACATCTAGGCAGACTCTAGGAGAGCTTATGGTAGAGGCACAAAGAGTAGGATTCAATGTCATATACGGGCATACTGACTCTGTGTTTTGCGAGATACCATACCCAGATGACGGTATGAGATTATTACCTGTCATAAATGAGAAAATGGCCCCGATAGAGGTAGAGTTTGAGAAATGGTGTAGTCGCCTTATTATGGTAGCTAAAAATCGTTACACAGGTAGAGTAGCTTGGACCGATGGTGAGTGGCATAACCCAAACATTTACGTTAAAGGCATTGAGATGAAGCAATCCCGTATGCCTCCTGTCATGAAAAAGGCTATGGAAAACACTATATCTGGCATTCTAAAAGAGGAAACGGAGGAGGCTGTCACACAGCGTAATTTATCACTAATTAGTAGCATAATGGCGGGTAAAATAGACCTAAAAGAATTGTGCATGAAGGGCAAGATTGAGCGTGACCTGTCTAAGTACAAAGTGTTGTCCGGCTCCTCGGCAGGGGCGGCGTGGGCTAACGAATTCTTAGGTAAAGGTTATCGTGCTGGTTCTTTCTTCTTAGTAACATTGAATAAAGACGGTAAGTATATTGCATTTGACGACCCTTCAGAGATAGAGGGTATAACAGAGATAGGCTCAAAGGAGATGACTGATAGATTTATCATAAAGAAAATATTGCCTTACTATGAATTGGCTAAGTGGGATTCACAGCCCCTACTTAATGCTAAGGATGGGTTGTCAAATATACAATGGATATAGAATTGTTTATAACCGTGATGAGGAGTGTGTAATACATGAGTCAAAAAGCTACCAAAGAAGATGTTCAAGCACTAGCTAATGAAATGACTAGAATACTACAAGTGATGGGTGGTGACTTGTTGAGGTTACAGACCTTAGTTTACACTCATTTAGAGGAAGAAGGTAAGGTAGAAAGAATAATCTGTAAGGGTTGTAAAGAGGAGTTACTTAGACCCAACATGAAAGCTATAGAAAAAAGCGATGTGTGTCCTCATTGTGGTAAAGATATATTCGGAAAGCAACAAACCACCTTTGAGAATTGGGATGATGGTATTTCTGAGGAAGAATAATGAGAGCAACACCACAACAAATTTCTTTGTCATCCTACAATCCCATAGGCGCGGAGGTATATAGGATTAGTAAGTCATCTTTGATGGGTTACATGATGTGTCCCAGACAGTTTTACTGGCGTTACATAGCTGACATACCTAGACCACCTGCTACAGAGCAGATGATACGTGGTACTCAGATACACAACGTCATGGAAGCCGGTCTACTACAAGGCCCAGAGCAGATAATACCTACTGCTATAGAGCAGGGCGTAGAGGAGGATGACGGTGTAGACTCTCTCAATCTAATGTTGCACCAAATAGCCTACGATATAGGTGGTTTTGATGTAGTAGAGGCGGAGGTAAAGCACGAAGTCTATGAGGAGTTTGACGGACACCCTATAGTTTGGGTGGGTCTTGTTGATGGTGTGCTTAGACACCCAGAAACCGGTGGTCTTGTGCTAGTAGAGCTAAAAACAGGTAACATGGGTATGTCTAAGCTATCGAGAACAAGAAAAGAGTTGGTGTATTACAGTAGATTATTGGGTATGTTGGGGTACGATGAGGTAACTCATTTCTTGTATGTTTGCCCAGACTATGAGATACCAGAAGACGGAGATGATAAGCTACTATATGAGGGTAACAAGAGGGGTAAAACGATGTGGGTAGGTGCAGAACGTGGGTTTGCTTTGTTAGAACCATTTTCTCAGCGTTCCTATAATGCCTTTGAGGAATCATTATATGACACTATTGAGTCTTTGACTTCCCATCAGTGGCCTATGAAATGGAACGACTATTTCTGCCCTATGTGGTGTGATTTCTCACTTAATTGTGAGGCTGAATTGAATGGAATTACGGAGTGGGGGTTATAATTATGAAGTGTATAGCTTGTGGGTCTGAGGACCGATGGGAAGGGTCCGAAGAAGTATGGCGTGTAAACGGACAGGAAGGTTCTTTACCAGAAAAACTAATTGTATGGGCCTGTGAATGTGGAAGTCAGCAGACGGAGTGATACCATGCCTCTGAGTTTCCCAAGAGAAATAGGTCTGCGACGCACTTTATGTGAAAGTAGAAATGAGTTTGATAATTATATCACAAAAGTAAATGGCAAAGCCTCTTGCTACACTTCTCTATACTCCTTTGAAAGAACCGAGGAAAGAAGGTCGTGGAAGATGGATATAGAGTCTGTTGTTATGGATAGGGCTTGGTGGGACTTTGATATGCTAGAGGGTGGTACTATAGAAGATGTAAAAAAAGACGTAGCCTCTCTAGTTTCTAAACTGTCCGGCGATGTAAGAACAGTCTTTACCGGTCGTGGTTTCCACGTCCATCAATTCTTCGACACACCATTGAAAGGCACTATGATATCAAGACACCTAGATAGATACCAAAGAAGGATGGCTAATGGACTTAAAACACTAGATGGTGTTGGGTTCCCACAAAAACTAACTAGAGTGCCAGATACATACAACCCGGCAAGAGGCAGATGGTCTGTAAATATAGACACTATAGAGTTTATGCGTGACCCGTTGGGGTATAACATACCAGACAAGCCACAACAATCTCTATCTCACCTAGACCCGTTTAGAGGAGAAGCACCGAGGGGTGGGTTCAATATACGGAAGTGGATAGCAGACAACCCTAAGAAAGAAGAAGTGTACTCTACAGCAGAATTCAACGGAGAGATAGGAAGTGCCGGTCTTATACCGATACCACCATGCCTAGAAAAAGCCATGAGCCATGAGAATCCTAAGCACGACGTTAGGATAGCGTTGGTTCTACATTTAGCAGACAATCTACGTTGGTTCGCACACCCATCCACACTTACACCACAACAGAGGAACGATTCTATAGAGAGTATAGTTAAGTTTATCTCAAAACTAAATTGGAGAGATTACAATGAAAGCACCACACGATTCCACGTAGCTAGTATGATTGACTACGAGCATATACCCACTAAATGTTGTGTAGATGCCGGACCCTGTTGGGCGCACGATGGAGTAAGGAGGAAGTAAAATGATGCTACAAGGAGTAACGAGTAAAGAATTAGATAAGTGCCTGTGTTGTCAAGGAGAATGGTCTTTGCACACGGCTATGGAAAGATACTGTGTGTCATGCAAAACACACATCATGATTATAGAAGATGAGATATATCACACGCAAGGGTGGTAATCTTCTTAAATATGTATCAGTGTGTAGAAGTTTCATGCTTCTGGTAGATGACAGGGAAAACCCCAAAGTCGTCAATAAATTACTCATGCGTATGGGTAAAGAAAAGGTAAAAGTATGTAGGTTACAGGCCGCCGATTACATTCTAGGTAGCTGGGGTGTAGAAGCAAAGGAGATAAACGACCTATACAGGTCCATTATGGGCTTTGGGCGCACACGCACCATAGTAGCGCAACTAAGGGACTTACAAGAGGAGTTTGACAATCCTATGCTGGTGGTGTATGGCACAGAGCTGAAGCCCTACATACCCGGTGGTAGACCAAATGCTAGACAGGTAGCTATGGAGATGGCACGTATGAGGAAAGTCATACAGCAATTCAAGACTACTTTCTACCAACGGTTCCCAAAAATAAGATATATGGAGCTAACCACGATGGATGACTTTACAGACTGGCTGGTAGTCAATCATACACAACAGGGTATGCAGTTATCCAAGCACTCACCTCACCTACACAAGTCAGTAAAAAATGCAGAGCTAGACCCCCGTGTAGCTGTCCTCTCTACTGTGCGTGGTATAACGCCAGATATGGCTAAGGACCTGCTTGAGAAGTTTGGTAGCATACCCAAGATTCTAAGGACTAGGACTACACAAAAAGAAATCATGAGTGTTCCCGGCATTGGTAGAAAAAGAGCCAAAGATATACTAAAGTTACGAGAAAACTACTAGGTTCTGCTTGCAGAAAACTTGTCTGCTGATGAACCTGTGTTGGCAGACGCTCTCTGCATCTTGACACTTAGGTTCTTGAGTATGACGCTTGTGGCATCTGCTGTATCGCTACCTGTACCGGGCTTCCTAGTTATTCTTACCAGTATTCTATTGTTAGACTTTCTTAGGCCGGATATGGTCTGCTCTGGTAGTATGTCAATTATCTTGTTGCTAGTGCCAGTATATACCTTTACCTCATTAGTAACTGTAACACCGGCGTTTTCGTTACTAACTGTCACGTATAACACCGCACATGTCTTACCAGAAGCCGATAGCGGTGAGTGTGTGCTAGTAGCCTGTATGCTCATCCTGTTGCTTAAAATGTCATTTGGTACGACGAATGACGTTTCAAGCGAAACCTCTTGTGATTCTATGATTTCGTCTGCGGCCGTTAGACCCTTACCTGCAAAGATAAACCCGTCTGCCGTTCTAGACGCAGTACCACCAACGATAGACACGTCTACATCCATACCCTCTATGCCTCGCATGGTGGATGGCACTACGGCTGGCTTCTGCTGCCCTAAGACAGAAAATGTAGCACCACCGGATAGGTTGTCGTTTGGCAAGCTCATTCTACCTTTCAGATTACCGTAGGTTTTTCTAGACATCTTACCTACAGTCATACCATCATCTAACTCAAAACTACCGTCCTGTAGGTCATCATAGCTATCTCCTAAGCTCTGGTCTACATCTGGGTCTAGGTCTACGGTTGGGTCATTGACAGGTGGTTTTACGGGGGTGTTACCTCCCTGTTCTGGGTTGTGGTTGTTACCACTACCACCACTACCTTGTTGTAGACCATCATTATCTTTATTAAAAATGTAATCAATGAGTCTTTGCGAGGAAAGTGACTCATCTCTCTCTAAAGTAAGTACAAGCTCGTCCACATCACTTGAAGAAGCTCCCCACTTTACGTCCTGTATAACCATAGATTCTGCATTCATCTCAAGACCTAAATCTGTCACTGACACAAAGGTAGCTGGCACAAAGGATAGGTCCCTACATATCTGTATTCTAGGCGCATACCATTCCTTTCTTGTGTTGCGGAAACCACCACCCATTTCTGTGTATGGCCTCTTGCCTATAGGGAAGATACTGTTTGCATTTACAGAACCACTACCATTGTCTACGCTACTGTCTAAGATATAGTTTGCCGAGCCATGTGCCGTCTGTGAGGGGTCGCCACATCTATGACGTAGCAAGGCACGACAGTATTCTGCGTTGAAAGAAAAAACTATCTTGCCCTGTGAAGTTGAGTATGACTGTGGCACATCTATCTGATAGTACCCACTGTGCTTTACGTCTTTGGATGATGTGTTGTTGCTGTACTGTGAGCTATGTAGGTCCTTCGCCGCCGTTGCGTTGAATCTGTAATCTGCTATATGCACAGTAAACTCTGCCTCGTCTATGCTTGTTCCTGTTTGGTTTTTCAAATCAACCCATATTCTAAGAGGCTCACTACTACTATCGCTTACAAACGGTACACTGTTAGGTATATGCACTATCTGTACTGCATTGGATATCGAGTTACTACCGTACCAGTAGTAGTTTGTTTCCCATGATACATCACCAGTACCCGTGTCTTGGCTGATACCAAACCTAGATACAGAGTCGTCGTTGCGGGCAGAGGCATCGTTTGTACTCATGTTACCATGCAAACCGTTTACCATGCCGGGGAACAAAGCACCACCAGTACCCAAGTACGTCCAGTTTGTACAGTTGGCTACATTGTCGTTAGTACCACGAAGGGCTATGTATGGGTCTGCGATGTACCCATATCTACCAGTTTCAATCATCTTGTTCTCAGCACCAGATTCCATGATAGGACTGACACTCATTTTAAGAGAAGTGTTACTGTAGGTAGAGTATTGTTGTTGTGCAACAATCAACGCCTCCCTACTACTCTTTATCTTGGGATGCTCTAGTATCTTCCATCTTGTAGTGTCAGTTAGATTGGTAGCAGGGAAATCAACAAACGATTGGTTGTCATTGTAGTAAACCCTTACGTTTGTGACTTGACCACTGACCTGTGCGCTTATCTTGGATATCATGCTATTGTTTCTAGTTAGCGATACGCCAGAGTTATACTTGGGTCTAAACTCTATTCTGTTGTCACGCCCTACCAAGCCAGAGAAAGAAGTCTTGATTGAGTTTGTTGTACCATACCCGCTTTTCTTACCTAAGTCCTTTATAATGCTACCCAGACTCTTACCCCTACTGTCTAACACAGAACCATAACTGTCGTTGCTACTTGTGTCATTGTAGGTAGTCATCAGTGAAGTTACAGGGACATTGTTGATGTCGAAGATGCAGGGTAGTCTAGCAGATGGCAACCAAGAATCTGTGATGGCTGCGTTCCATAGGAATCTAAACTTGTCACTGTTGAAGTAAGTACCACTGTTCTTAGCCTCATAGTAACCGTCTATGTGCATCATTAATCTTAGCATAAAAGAAGATGTGATTGTAGCGTGTACCTCAAACCTATCCGGTGTTGTTTCTAAAGTAGTGTCTGTAGTAAAGGTCAAATTTCTGTTACCAGTAGTAGCCCAGCCGCCGTCGTAGGAAGCAGCAATATCACTCTGTATAAGCTCCTCTCTTTCCTCTAGTGTGGAGGTTCTAAAGGTAGCATCGTCACTATAAGTGTCACTTATAATCTGTATGTGTCCCAGTTGTACAGGTATCTCATAAGTGTCGTTTGCCGCCCAAGTAACCGTAGTACCAGATACCATATCACCATTTCTCTTGCTGACTATGATAGTGGTATCAGTGTTAGCACCGCTAGTATCACCGACATTGGTTGCGTCACCTAGTCTTAGTACGGTGTGTCTTGTTACAGCACCAGATGTGCCATCCGTTCTTTTGAGAATCATACCGGGTTTTACACCGGAAGCCTCATGAGTACCACTGGCATGAGAAAGGACAATAGCATCTATTCCTTCCCAACCACCACTTACATCTGCTCTACCAGAGTTGTTACCAGTTTTTGTGTAGAGAGTTTCTAACTTACTCTTCCAAGAAAAGAAGTATTGTGTCGTATCGTTTTCACTTGAGTTTCTATCATATACTACCTTGATAATACCCATACCAGCATCATCGTACTTAGTAGCATCATCTACTGTAATACCACAATCGTACTGTATTAGACCCTCTGGTGATATCTGTGCGTCTGATATCAGCTTGTCTTGATTAGGGTGTTCTCTGAAGCCCTCATCTACTGTTTGGTAGGAAGGTGTAGCCTCTGCCCAGTAGTTGTCTATAAGAGCTGGGAAACCATGCTGAGTAGCAACATAATCGCTTAGGTCAGTAAAACCACCAGCATTACGGCCTGTCCTAGCCCCGTTAGTATGGGTGTTTAGGTTGAAGAAAGGCGATGAGTCTATGACTAGGAAAGAGCCAGCCTTGTCCTCCCAGTCTTGGTACTTGGCTAAGTCCTTATGCGAGCCTGTTACTGGCGCATAGAAAATACCGCCAGTGTTACCAGTATCTGCTGTACCACCAGTGGTCCATGAGCTACCTATATCGAATGTGTCATTAGTTTTGGCAGTTATTTGATAGTGACCATCATGCGCTGTACTATTGAAGATGTATATGTAGTCACCAACTGAAAGACCGTGTGCGACATCTGAAACTCTAAGGTCAGCCGTGTTAGCCAATTCAATAGTGCATGACTCCGGGTTTTCGTAATCTACTGGCTTGGAAAATGGACCACCAGTGCAGGGGTCGGCAGTAGAATCCAGATTCCACACATCTAAATCCTCACCAGTCTTGAGCGAGGCAAACTTGTCTATGTTGCCATCGGCATCCACTTGGTCTATGTAGAATAAATCAAAGTCATAATTCTCAGACAGTGGGTACTGCAAACCAAAGTTTTTCTTTCTAGTAGAACCGTCGGCATTTGCCAAGCCGTTGTTTCTCATATCAGACCAAAGCAACCATATGTGCTTGTAGTCACTACTAATGTCTTGGTACTTTATTACGTGACTGTTTGTAGTTGTAGAAAATGTAAAATCAATGTACTTGCACCCAATAAGATAGTAGTTGCTACTTACATTTACCTTTCCTTGATACAAAAACTTACCCACAAACGTTTCTGCTGTTCCAGTTGTTAAATTAGGTGCGGTCCATATTTCTGCCACACCAGAAGTAGGGGCGTTGTTATACGCCGTTTGTGACAATTCTATTACCTTATCCGTTGAGTCTATTGTTTGACCGGAAGTTACGTAATTAGAGGCAGAAAAATTCTTAGAATCTCTTTCCACCAAACCAAAGTGATACTTAAACCAAAGAGATTGCGGCAAGTCCCTCATCCATCTTGCGTGTAGAACCCTATGCTTTGCTCTTAGATGATTAGAGCCAGTAATGAATGTGCCAGATAAAAGACCTTGCTCTTTAGTCCACTCATATCTATCATTACCACTTAGAAGACCAGTACCAGATGTAAGGTCGCCGTAATGCGTGTTAGTTGTTTCTCCTCCTTGCGTGTCTGTTTCCACAAGATAAAGAACACTGTTTTCTGTCAAATCGCTTTCAGTAAAATAATTTCTGAATTTTACTATTCTTCTGACTCTATGTATTTGATTAAAGATATTTACTTTGTATGTAGGAACATCATGATTCTTTGTTCTACGATTCATAGCAAACAAGTCACCGATTTTTAGATTTGGATTACTCTTAAAAATAAACTTGAGATAGTGTGGGCCGTCAATCTCATTAGTGTAGTAATCAGATGACGGGTATGTATCTCTGAAGTTTTCCCACTCAGTAGTACATAACCCCTCTGTTGTTTCACCACCATCATGTACAGTGCCATCATCATTTACAAAATCAGCAGCCCCCTCATGTATTCCTCTAGCACCGGCATACAGTATAAGATTATCAACGGATTCTGGTGTGTATGTCAAACCAGATACAGTTATCGTAGCACTACTAGAACTTGCCGTTACCACGGTGACGCTTGTATCATCGTGGTTGTTTGAGTTTTGTATGCTTACTGTTTCTCCGCCAGTAAGACCATGTAATGCAGAAGTCAATCTTATTTCTATATTATTATTTGATGCGTGAGCGTTTTCTTGTATGCTTCTTATACCCACGCCTTCATAGAAATCTTCTATGTTGTTTGGTCCAGTGTTTGTATTCTCGTTGTTGTACATCTGTATAGGATGACCAGAACCCAACTGAGTCCTCTGTGTTGATGTTTCTAAAAATGTACTGTCACTGTCAAACCCTACATCATTGTTTAATAACTTTAGCTTACCCGCCCCTAGATACATAGCATCTCTGAAGCCCTGTGCTGAGTAAGACCAGTAAGTTGTGTCATCACCAGTTTCGTTCTGTGACTTCTGCCCGACATCCCAGAGCGGTATCTGGTTGTTGAGAGATTCTAAAGAGTCATTAGCAGTTATGTCTAACTCTCTGCCTCTAGCTTTCTGTGTGATGCTAAATGTATCTATAGTGCCTCTCCATACTGGTCTGTCTATTCTGTTATCGGTATCAGCGAATACTAACAGGTTCCAATCTATAGGTGCTGAAGAAACAAAAAGACCACGTAGATTTAGCAGATAGTCTGTTGCGGCGTTACCCAAAGCACCGCCAGTCAGTGCTGGGTCATCGTGTAGCTTTACACTACAGGTAGATATGCCATTGTTACTTTGTTTTACGCTAAGTTTATCTACCAACGCTTCATCGCTAGAGGTAAAGTCGTCGGTTAGATATCTTACCAAACCAGCCCTATCTAGCATGAGATAAGAAACGTAACCATAGGTTCCATCTGTTTCGTCGGAGTCTATGTTTATCTGGTAGCCGTATAGATTAGAAGCTGTTGTGGCACTATCAGATGTACCGTCTTTTGCGGCATCTGTCATGGCTACGTTTGTCGCATGTGATGAGCCATTTACATATACATTAAAAGTATTAGCAGTATAGTTAAACTTGAAATCAACATCAATCCAAGAGTTGTCGTTAGTGTAGCTTTGTGCGCTGCTACCACTAAACAACAACCCCTGCGTGTCATAGCTTATGTCTGCTAAGTCTAGTGTATAGTCTATAGCGGCTGTTCCCGTATATCCCTCATCATTTAAGATACCTGCTTCTGATATAGGAAATCCTACCCTAAACCTTACCTTCATGTCGTCCCATATCGCTATAGTGT
>CEVB01000512.1_pt1 | contig 25439 bp, 33 predicted proteins | sample 531381 | NCBI WGS metagenome assembly CEVB01 (sample SAMEA2622763, study PRJEB7988) | marine metagenome | biome: marine biome (ENVO:00000447); feature: surface water layer (ENVO:00002042); material: "saline water (ENVO:00002010), including plankton (ENVO:xxxxxxxx)" | depth 5 m | reverse complement strand
AACCCCCGTTAATGGAACGCGGGGAGACTCAACAGCCGGCCATCCTCTAACGAGGGTGGCCGGTTTTCACCCTCCAACGTGGGGGGTTTTTTATTTGGATCCATGAAGGGACCAGACTGCTATGACTACTGCTATTGCTACCGCTACTTCCACCGACCTTGCTAAGTACATTGCCAGCGCCCGTGATGCCGTCAAGGCGTATAAGGCTTCATTGTGTATTGATATGCTCATTGGGGACGGGGACCACGATTGTCTCCGGAAGGCCCGGGTGGCCCTTGGGGCTCTTCGAGAATATGGGGAGACGAATCCCGGCACCCGTACCGCCCTTGATACTGGGGAGGGTAGGATCTCGGTAAACGGAATCGACGCATGGGAGGCCATCGTCTCGGGTTGTGGCATCAAGGGCGGGACTGCCCATGTCCGGAAGGGCAAAATGGCGAACGTGAAGGCTGCGGGCAAGGCCATTATGTCCGTCAAGTAATCCGTCAATCCGTCCCCTATTCGGCCCCCCGTCCCTTAATTGGTGCGGGGGGTTTTTCACATTCACTCTTGGAAGGAGTTATTTATGAACAGATACAGCGTAGTAGGTCAGGGTTCCTCGTGGGCGATTGCCGACGATGTTGCTGAAGTAATGGTTCCCGGGATGGACTATTGCAACCGACTATCAGCCGAGGAGGCCTGCAGATGCATGAATGATGCCGAGGAAGCGTTCCTCAATATGGGCAGGGAGATGAGCATATGAACATCCTGTTTAGCGTTCTCGCTGCCGTTGGGCTGACTGGATCACCCGGCCCCGAGTTTGAGATGACCAGACTTGAGAAGGCGGTCCATCATGTGGAGTCTGGTGGGCGTATTGGTCCCGATATATACGGTGACAACGGCAACGCCATTGGACCTCTGCAGATATGGAAAAGCTGCTGGAAGGATGCCGTGCAACATGACCCGAGCATCGGTGGCCATTATGAGATGTGCCATGATCTCGAATACTCGTGCCTGATATTCCGGGCGTACATGGACAGGTATGCCGTGGAGCGTAGGTTGAAGCGTGTACCTACCGATGAGGACCGTGCTCGTATCTGGAATGGTGGCCCGAATGGGTATAAGAAGAAGGCTACTGATAAGTACTGGAGAAAAGTAAAGGAGAGACTCAATGACTCCAGTGAAAGTTTGGGATGAGGACAGCCAGTCATGGGAAAGTGGCTGGGTGCTAGTATCCCTCGATGAAGAAGGGGGTACTGCCGTGGTCAAGGAAGTGGATGAACATGGGGAGGATGAGTATTACTGTGAGCATCTTGCGGAGATTCGTACTGTTGACTGGGATGACTTCATAATGATTGAAAGGACTGACTGATGATTGAAATGACTGAAAAGCAGAAGACCTCACTCCTTCTTCTCAAGGAAGTGTGGGACAATGTAAGTGAACCATACTCACTGCCTTGTGATGACTGTGTGATGGTTGACGTGAGCATGAACAGCACAGGAGCAAAGATGGCTATCGGTATTGAGACTGATGGCTACTGTCACTCTTGAAAGGAGAGACTCAATCCATGAAGAACAAGCATGGATACGCATGCTATGACAAAGACAACTCCATGCCCATCGCTGCTGCAATCGAGAGGATACTTCGCGACACAGGCGATCAAGACAGGGCTCGGCATCTATTTTCACAGGCAATCAAGCACGGCCTGTTCGATGTTGACGGACACGTTCGCATCTATGAGAAGGTGGCGTGCATCGAGTTGCTGCAAAGCGCCGCACTAGGCTACAAAGACTTTCACCACCTACCCCTACTTGGAGACAACCATGACTACGACCAACATGACACTGAACACACTCGAACGACGCGCACAAGACGCAGGCTTTTCAACGTCCCTGCACGCGAACGCGCTCTACGTCGGTGCGTCCAACCCTGAGGGCGGCATCGAGTGGGAGACCGTGCGCTACTTCACAATCCCCGGCTCCGGCGGTCGTTCTCGCCTCGCCTTCCTTGATGCAGAAAACGTGCCGTCCAACATGCTTGCACTGCTTGACTGACCCAGCACTCCCTCGCCTCGGACACAGGTCGGAGGGACTTCACAACCAACCATGAAGGAGACTGACTGATGCAGTTCTACACTGATCCCGAAAGAGAGAAGGATCCGAATGCCCTGCCGGATGCCGAAGTGTTCCACAGCAGCACTTATGGCCATGATGTTGAGGGGTACGATGACGGCTACTATTGGTGGTCCTGCTCACCCGGTTGCTTGCCTGATGGTGATGCAATTGGACCGTATAAAACTGAAGAAGAAGCTGTTAATGATGCCCGCGAAGGGCTTATATATTGAAAGGAAAGACTCAATGATTGATAGCGATGTTTTCGATACAGGTAAACGGGTCACTGCTGTGAGTAGTGGCCTGCTCAAGTTGCAGCGACCTGTCTATGGACGGGATGGCACTGTGATTGGATATGATTCTGATACCAAAGGTATTGAGGAGATATCTATTGAGTGGGATAACCCGATGAAAATAAGAATTAATTTCGACGATGGTGTCGAATGGATTTTTGAAAGGACAAACTGATATGACTAACCCTGAAGAGGAACAAAAGAAGCGTACGTTTCATATGTATGTGGGTGGTGGGCAAAATGATTTTACGTTCAAGAGATACCCACACGAAGTCAGGGATGAAGTACGCAATCTTGATGTCGGAGAATTCTGGTTCAACCCTGAAACTGAAGCAGGCGTTGAACGGATTGATTGATTTATATTTAATCTTGAAAGGACAAACTGACATGAATGATGATGAGAATGCTCGCATTCATCGCATGTACCATGCCCTGAAGTTTGCAGGCTCTGATGAGGAGTACGTCCAGAGCTACATTGCTAACAAGCTGGGCTGGTCCGAAGAAGAGACTGCCGAGAACATTCGTGGAATGCATGATTGGGTAGGGAGACAACATGACGAAGGATGAAAAACAACTGACGTTTGACTTTGTTGAAGAGGACGATGAGTAAAGGAGAGATGTGGGAGTTCGATGCTTCCATCCACGGCATCGAGGATCCCGATAGGCAGTGGGTGCTGATGTACAAGTGTGGTGACAGGACCGGCTACAAGTGGCACTGGAAGCCTGTGTCATTGAAGAGGAGCAAAGGTACTAAGAAGGTAGTCAAGATCCGTACCTATCCCTCGGAGGCTGCTGCTCTTTCTGTGGGTGAGCACTTGTATGGCAAGGGGTTTGTGAAAGCTGTCCCGTGGGAGGATGGCAAGTTCAAGGGTGAACCATATCCAATGAAAGGAATACGATGACTGATGAAATGGTTGATGTGTATAACAAGCTATCCAAGGGGGACTTTGTTACTACATACTTTGGTGATTGCATATCCAATGGGCGCTGCACAACATTGATTGTGACAAGCGGACCAAGGACTGTGAAATGCTCATGGGCTAAGGGGGGCCGCATCAGCAGGATCATCCTTAAGAATCCCGACAATCTTGGAGGTGTGAGGTACACACTCCGCAATGATGATGGTAGAGTCAGTCTCTCCGTAGGAGATATGGCTACTATTCTTTTCCGTCTTGATTACGGCAAAGGCAACAACTGATAACTTAGTCTTATTGAAAGGAGACTACCGATGGTTGCTACAATTCCAGTTCCGACGCATGCTGTTATGGGTAAGTGGGGCAAGGCATACACCACTGATCAGGTGTCCCGGCTTGCTCCTCCTGTACACACTGATACGCACCGTCCCAAGGATCACCATACCCTGTTTGATATGGTGTCCAATGCACTACAGCGTGCTGACTATGAACACTCCGAACCCCTGCACTATGTGGGTGATGGCAAGATCAATGGTCAGGAGGCACCGGCCAAGTTCATGACTGTGATGAACATCAGGCACAAGTCTGTGTCCAATGAGATCACCACGTTCGACAGGACACTCGATGTCAACCGACAGTTGTTCATACAGAACAGCTACGACAAGTCACTGTCCATCCGTCTGATTACGGGCATCGAGGTTCGCATATGCTCCAATGGTCTGACCATGGGCATGGTCGAGGACGATATCCGGCGCAAGCAGACCAAGAACGTTGACTCCGACATCTATTCAATTGTCTATGGCGGCGTTGACAAGATGCTTGCTCAGTACACTCAACAGGTCGAGAACATCCAGCGTCTTGGCAACACTGAGATGACTAATCGAATGGCTGACCATGTCATCATGGAGGCTATGCGCCGCAAGGTAATCAACCCTGCTGGTGTTGGCGATGTTTGGGACAAGTGGGAGAACCCAAACTATGATGAGTACAAGGGCCGCAACGCATGGTCACTTGTCAATGCTTTCACCGAGCGCAGCCGAGGCCGCTCTATGTTCAACCGTCACAAGCGTGACAATGATCTTCTCAGGATTGTTGACGAGTTCACCGGACATACTCCTGAAGTTGTTGCGGTCCAGTCTGGTGATGATTACAATGAAGTGAACGCACAGGGTCAGGTTGCCTCCTCCCCTGACTTCTGAGTAGTCATCCCCTCCTTTCAGCAACCCACGGTCAGCCAGTGACCGTGGGTTGTTTTTACTAAACAAGATCGAAGTGGTGTGTTATATTTCTATATCACTGAATGGAGGCTTTATGTCAATAAGAGTTAGAGGATCATCTTTCCAAGTGGACTTTGTTCATGGTGGGAAGAGGTATCGAAAGAATCTACCAACGAGGGCCGATGCAGAGAATTATGAGATCACTGCAAAGGCTCGGTTGATCAAGGGTCTTCCCCCTGATCAAGAAGAAGAACAAGCCGAACAGCAGAAGTCGAAGTGGCGCTGTTTGGATGTGTATCTCTGGACTGTCTACGAACAACGATGGTCCAAGCAGAAGTCATGGAGGACTACAAAGAACCGAATTAACAAGATGCTCCACGAACTTGATGGGTCCATGTACATCGATGACATCACTACTGATGCACTCGACAAGTATGTGGTCCAGCTTGAGCGGAACGGTAATCGTCCCGGCACTATCAATCGGAAGCTGAGTATCTTGAGTGCTGCACTCAAACACGCCTACCGTCGAGAAGAGTTGCAGAGGATGCCACACATCCCCCGTCAGGGTGAGCCCCCGACTAGGTTCAGGTGGTACTCCGAGGAGGAGCAGCGGCGCATCTTGACAGAAGCGAATGGTGTCAGCCGTGAGTTCTTCCTGTTGATCATGACTCTGTTTGATACCGGTATGAGGATCAGTGAGGCACTGATGTTGTCCGACATGCATGTCATGCTCGACAGCAGGGTGTTCATCCTGTCTAGTGCTGAGACCAAGAACTCATCTTCTAGGTCCATCCCGATGACTGATCGGTTGCATCAGTTGTATCATCAGCGACAACCTCACACCGGTAAATACTTCTCGATCTCATATGATCAAGTATGCAAGGACTGGTCATCTGTCAGGGACAGAATCGGCATGGGATCAGGCGACACAATTCATGCAATGAGACATACTTTTTGTTCAAGGTTGAGTCAGAATGGTGTCGATATGAGACGTATCCAAGAACTGGCTGGACACAAGGATCTAGCTACAACTCAGAGGTACACACACTTGGATGCGAAACGTCTATCGAGTGACATCGATAAATTAGAGGCTTGTACTGATCTTCAAGATTTGATACCGTGTGACACGAGACGTGACACGGTTGAGGATTTAACTTCTAACTGAGTGTGTATACTCTGAATAACAAGCCCGGAGGGATGGCAGAGCGGTAATGCAGCGGATTGCTAATCCCCTAGTTCCCTCCGGTTGAGCCCAGATTATACGCTTCTTGTGACACGGATCGTGACAGGAGCGGAATTTGAAACAGTCAGATCTTGATAAAGAAATGATTGACCGTGGAACCGACAGGTATCGCCTGAAGGTCCATAGGGCAACCGAACTGAACATTGAATCAACTCACCCTGCTGGTCAGCGTTTGCTTCAGAACAGCATTGTTGAACTCACTCAGCACTTCAAGGACTGGATCCACCATGCTCGGACATCCAGTGGTCAACGTCATCGTGCTGTTGAGAAGATTGAACAAGTACCCGTAGACGTTGCTGCGGCCCTGACAGCCCGGGCTACCCTCGATGCAATCTCTCAAGGACGAAAGCTCAACACCACGGCAGCCACCATCGGGGGTCTGATCGAAGATGAGGTCAAGTATCGAACCCTCAAGGAGGATTACTCCTGTCTGTGGGCTCAGATGAACCGGGTACTGGATCGATACAAGTCAGCCCAGAACAAAGCCAAGTTTATCGACAAGACCCTCAGATTCCATGAGATTGTTCTGCCCCGTTGGAACAATGACGAGCGGATACGGGTAGGCATTGTATGCCTTGAATTGATGCGGCAAGCTACTGGATTGATTGACATTGTTTCCCGCAAAGACATCAAGGGTAAAGCCCTTCAGTGGGTGGAGCCTACCCAAGACCTACTTGAATGGTTCAAGGGTGCTCACTCCCACATGGAGCTTCTTGATCCAGTATTCATGCCGACAGTCGAAATGCCCATGCCTTGGGTCAATGTGTTTGTGGGTGGTTACAACTCAAAGATGATCCGGCGCCGTCCCATGATCAAGACAGTGGACAAGACTCATCTTGATACTGCTCAGAATGCCAACATGCCCAAGGTGTACCGGGCACTGAATCAAGTGCAGTCCACTCCGTACATGATCAACCCGATGGTGTTGAATGTGATGGAGCATTACTGGGACAGGGGGCTGGAGGTCGGTGGTCTGGTCTCGTCAGAAGATGAGCCGATTCCCTCGAAGCCTTCCGACATCGCGACCAACACTGAGTCCCGTCGTGAGTGGAGGCGACGTGCTGCTCGGCAACACTTCGACAACGAGCGCAAGAGATCCCGCAGGCTACATGCCCTGAGAGTGCTGGGACTTGCCAAGAAGTTCATGGGCTACAAGTTTTATTCCCCGATGGGTTTGGATTTCCGTGGCCGTGGTTACTACGCCCCTCACTTTCTCAACCAGCAAGGCCCCGATTATGTAAAGGCCCTCTTTCTGTTCGGTAACAGTATTCCGATGACTGATGTGGGGGCGCAGTGGTTGTCTATTCACCTTTCCAACTGCTGGGGACATGACAAACTTTCATATGACCAGAGGATTGCGTGGGTGGATCGCAATACCAAGATCATCGAGGACATTGGCCGAGACCCCATCAAGTACAACGAGTGGACAAAAGCTGATGACCCTTGGCTCTTCCTTGCTGCTGCCAATGAGTTCCACCTGATGAGGTCCACCAAGAACTTCAGGACATCTCTCCCGGTCGGCATTGATGCCACCAATCAAGGCTTGCAGATCTACGCCCTTTCTCTCAGGGATCAGGATAGCGCACAAGCAACCAACTGCATCCCCTGCGAATTGCCCAACGATATCTACCAACAAGTGTGTGACACAGTGATCAGGATGATCGAGAATGATCGTCATGAATATGCAGCCGGATGGGTGAAGTTTGGGCTGACAAGAAAGACAACCAAGAGAAGCACCATGACCCTGCCCTATGGGAGCACGTTCTTCGCTTGTAAGAAGTACACCACAGAGTGGTTTTACGAGACCCTCAAGAAGGGGGCAGAGAACCCGTTTGGTGATGAGACTTACAAGCCGTGCAACTGGCTGGCCGAGAAGATATGGGAAGCTATCAGTGAAGTTGTCCATGCTGCTAGGCTAGGTATGGACTGGCTCCAGAAAGTGGCTGGGATATGCATCGACAATGAGGTGGTTCCTCAATGGACCACACCGCTTGGCTTCCCGGTGCGGATGCATTACGAGAAGCAAGAACATCTTCGTATCAAGACCAGTGTGTTCGGTGTGATCAGACAGACTAAAGTCAGAAGAGACAGTGGCGATCCGTCAAGGAGAAAGTCAGTCAATTCAATGGCGCCTAACTGGGTGCATAGTCTTGATGGCTTTGGGGGTTTGCTAGGAGAGACAATCAATCTTTCAATGGACGCTGGCGTCAATGATTTCATGGTCATTCATGATGACTATGAGACCCATGCTCCAAACATGCCGACGATTGCAGCGGCCGCTCGTCAGGCAACAGTCAATCTTTTTTCTGGAAATCTACTCGCGGACACCCGCAAGGAAATTCAGTATCTGCTACCTTCTGGGGTGGAATTACCAGAGCCACCACCTCAGGGCACACTTGATGTGTCACAAGTCAAACAGGCTCAGTATTACTTTTCATAATGGAGGCACCATGAAAACTAAGAACTATACAAGTCCCAAGGGTGAGGCGATTTGGCCCAAGATCACCAAGCCTGAAACCAAGTGGGACGCGGATGGAGTGTATGAGACCGGGCTGAGGCTGGATGCAGAGACGGGACAGAAGTTCAAGGCTTATCTCGAAGAGTTTCTCGACAAGCATCATGACAATGTTTGTAAGGAGCAGGGTAAGAAGGTCAAGAAGGGTAGTTTCAGCGTCAAAGAAGTAGAGGTTGATGGAACGCTCACTGGAGAGCTTGACTTCAAGTTCAAGATGAAGAGGCTTGCAGGACCAAGTGGGCGTCAGTGGGAGCAGCGCCCCGCGATCTTTGACAAGATGGGTAACAGGATTGATCCAGAGTCGATCAATATTGGTAGCGGCAGCACCATCAAGGTCAGCTACAGTATCTTTCCGTACTACACTGCCATGGTGGGTGCAGGGATATCTCTCCAAATGAAGGCTGTCCAGATCATCAATCTTGTTGAGTTCCACGGAGGGGACGCTCAGGGGTTTGGGTTTACTGAAGAAGAAGGCGACTTTGTATCAAGCCAAGAAAGTTCTGATGAATTTACCCTGAGTGAAGACAGCGACTTTTAAACTCTCTCTTCCCGTTGCACCTGTCCCCGCGAGTAGACCTCGTGTCACTCGTCGGGGGCATGTGTACTATGGGAAGAACTACTCAAACTTTAGGGTTGAAGCGGGTAGGTTTTTAGAGAGATTTGTCCCTCCCAAGGACCTACCCATTGACGCTGATGTTGAGCTAGATGTGACGTTTTACTGCAAGCGTCCAAAGACAACCAAGAGGATGCATCCAAGAGGAGACGTAGACAATTACTTGAAGACGTTGGATGTATTGAACGGAATACTTTGGCACGATGATGATCAGATCATTCGGGTCAATGCAAGAAAGGAGTTTTCTGATGAGCCACGAATTGAATTGGAGGTAACGTATGGCGAATTTTGTTCGACATGAGCCATGCGACAAGTGTGGCAGCAATGACAATCTAGCAGTGTACGATGATGGATCGACCTACTGTTTCACACCCGGCTGTGGGGCAACAAGTCGAGCAACTCATGATTCTACTGAGGAGGTTCATGACATGGGTTTGATTGATATTGACTACATCGCGTTGTCGAAACGTGGTCTGAGTTTGGAGACATGCAAGAAGTGGGGATATGGGACTGCTACGTTTCGGGGCCAACCTGTTCAGGTAGCTAACTACCGCAACACTAATGGTGTCCTTAAGGCACAGAAGCTGCGTACTCCCAAGAAGTCTTTCAGTTGGCTTGGAGACCCCAAGGCAATCAATCTGTTCGGTGAGCACCTTTGGGAAACCAACGGCAAGCGTGTTGTGATTTGTGAAGGTGAAATTGATGCGCTGTCCGTCAGCCAGATACTAGACAACAAGTGGCCGGTTGTTTCCATACCGAACGGCGCAGCGGCAGCAGCCAAGGCTATCACCAAGAGTATCGAGTGGCTTGAGTCATTCGAGGAAGTCGTATTGTGCTTCGATCAGGATGAGGCTGGCCGTTCTGCGGCGAACTCCTGTGCTCCCCTCATCACCCCCGGCAAATGCAAGATCGTTCACGGTCTACCAGAAAAGGACGCTAATGAGTGTCTGATCCGGGGCAAGCATCGCGAGTTGAACCAAGCACTATGGGAGGCCAAGACATTCAGGCCCGATGGCGTCATCAGTGGTCAAGAGCTTTGGGATCACATCAACAAGGAGGAGACAGGCTGGTCAGTTGAGTATCCTTGGGAGGGATTCAACACCTCATTGCTCGGTATGCGTGGCGGTGAGCTTGTTACTCTGACGGCAGGTACAGGTATTGGCAAGTCAAGCGTATGCCGTGAGCTTGCCTATGATCTTGTGTCGAATGGGCATAAGGTTGGGTACATTGCCCTAGAAGAGTCTGTGAAGAAGACTGCCGAGTGCTTGATGGCGATACATCTGGATACTCCTCACACTCAGTTTGATACCGTGGCCGATCATCGTAAGCGTGAAGCATTCGATGCAATACTCGGCAATGGCAATCTGGTCCTCTATGATCACTGGGGCAGTCAAGATCCCGCCCGTTTGCTGGGTCAGGTCAGATATATGTGCAAGGCACTTGATTGCAAGTTCATCTTCATTGATCACCTTTCTATTTTGGTCAGTGCTCTTGAGGAGGGTGATGAGCGCCGGATGATCGACAACACCATGACCAAGCTGCGTGCGCTTGTGGAGGAGACGGATACCCACTGTGTTCTTGTGAGCCACCTCAAGCGTCCTGACGGCCGTGGTCACGAGGAAGGGGCTGCCACATCTCTGAGTCAGTTGCGTGGATCACACGCCATCGCCCAACTATCTGATGCTGTAATCGGCTGTGAGAGAAATCAACAAGATTCATTGGAGTCACGGAACACAGTTATCCGAGTACTGAAGAACAGATATGCAGGCACCACTGGGGTGTGTTCAACGTTGGAGTACAACCCCAGCAGCGGTAGATTGCATGAGTACATCAGCCCATTCGGAGCAGGAGGACAAAATGCATGAGCTAGTATTCGACATTGAAACCAACGCCATCGAGGATTGGGATGAACTCAGTGACCTGAGGGTGATCCACTGCATCGCCATCCAAGAGCCAAGGTCTGATCAGGTTGATGTTTACTCGGACAGCTATGGCGAGGATAAGAACCTCATACACGGGTTGATTAGATTGGGCATGGCTGATCGGATCATTGGTCACAACATCGACAGGTTTGATCTCAAGGCTATCAAGAAGTTCTACCCGTCTTTCTCCTTTGCTAACTGCCACTCGATTGACACTCTTCTTGCTAGTCGGATTATGTCTCCTGATGTGGTTCGGACTGACTGTCAGGATCCTGAGTTCCCCACCAAGTTGCGTGGACGGTACAGTCTCGAAGCATGGGGTCATAGACTGAAGTTCAACAAGGGTGACTTTGGCAAGCAGACTGACTGGTCTGTGTTCACTCCTGAGATGGCTGATTATTGTGCTCAGGATGTTCGGTTGAATTCGAAGCTGTGGCTGGAGATACGGAAGACGTTTGTATCTGAGGTCTATGCGATGGAGCGAGACTTCAGGGATATTCTGATCAAGCAAGAAGAGAATGGTGTTGTGTTTGACGAGGAGGCAGCCTTCAAACTTCACACCGAGTTGATTGGCCAAAAGATTGACTTAGAGAAGAAGCTGACTGAAATCTTCCCTGCTCAAGAAGAGCACATGAAAACTCCTCAGTATTACTTTGATCCAAGTACTGATGAGAGGTATGAGCGCAAGAAGGACGCCCCCCATGCCATCAAGAAAGTGTTGAAGCCCGGACCTCTTCGTAAGCGTGTTGTCCCCTTCAACCCCGGAAGTCGCATCCAGATAGCCAATGCCCTGATCAAGATGTATGACTGGAAGCCCTCCGAGTTCACTGGTGATGGCAGACCGAAGGTCGATGAAACTGTCTTGACTAAGTTGAAATACCCTGAAGCCAAGGTCCTTTCACAATATCTGATGATCTGCAAAAGAATTGGTCAGCTTTCTGAAGGTAAAGAGTCTTGGATACGGAGCAGTCGTGAGGGCCGCATCCACGGACACGTTCAGTCCATAGGCACCGTGTCTGCTCGGTGCAGTCACTCGCGTCCAAATTTGGCACAGGTCCCCGCGCTGGGTTCTCCGTTCGGAAGTGAGTGTCGGGAGTTGTTCAAGCCGACCCCCGGTATGCTCATGGTTGGCTGTGATATGTCAGGGTTGGAACTTCGTTGTCTTGCTCACTATCTAGCAAAATGGGATAAAGGCGAGTACATCAAGGTGATCCAAGAAGGTGACATCCACCAGTTCAATGCTGACAAGATGGGGGTCGATCGAGGTGTGGGTAAGGGCATCATGTACGCCACCCTTTATGGGGCGGGTGATGCCAAGATAGGTCAGCTTGTTGGGGGCGGTCGCCGTGAAGGGCGCCATATGAGGAATATGCTGGAGAGTGGTATCCCTGCATTGAAGATGTTGAAGCGTGCGATAAAGAACAGACTCAAGACACAGGACTGGCTCCCCGCCATTGATGGTCGCCGGCTACCAATAAGGTCTGATCATGCTGCCCTCAACCTACTGTTGCAGTCGGCTGGCAGCATCCTGATGAAGCAGGCAACAATCAAGATGAACAGATACATTCGACAGAACAAGCTCCAAGCAAACCAAATCATGCATGTACATGACGAGGTTCAGTTTGAGGCATTTGAAAGTGAGGCTGAAGATGTTGGGAGAATTGCAGTACAATCCATGCGTGAGGCGGGTGAACCCTACGAGTTTCGATGTCCACTCGATGGAGAATACAAAATTGGACATAGCTGGGCCGACACTCACTGACCTTGCATGGCTTGCAGGGTTTGTGGATGGAGAAGGTCATGTGGCCCTGAAGGAAGGATGCCCCGCCATCGATGTTTATAGTGTTGACTATAAACTTTTAGAAGAGGCTCATAAGATTGGCGGTGGTAATTTATACGCCCAAAAAAGAAAGACTCATGATCATTGCTTTTTCAAGTGGCAAGTGATGGGAGCCGATGCCCGAGACTTGATGAGGACTCTGTATCCTTACTTGAAGTACAAGAAACCACAGGTCGATATCATTCTCATGGCCCCCTTCTTTAATGTGTCAAAATGTTTGGTCAGGAAAAGCATGTATGCACGACTCAAAGAGTTAAAGCATCAACGGAGTTACCTCCCCTACAAGTTTAGGAAATTAAAATGAGTGAATCACTTGAATATGTAACGACAACAGCGATGCTGAACGAGCTTCGTAGGAGGCATGATTGCATGGTCTTCTTGGGAGCCAGCAACAGAACGGAAGACATCGAGGACATCACTGTGGGGTTTGAGGGTGCTTTCCATGCTGTCTTGGGATTGATCGAACTAGGGAAAGTTGCAGTCATGAATGGAATCAGCGATGACGAGAACCACGCTAGTGATTGATGGAGACATACTCCTCTGGGAGTGTGCTCTTGCAGTAGAGGAGCCTGTGGACTGGGGTGATGATCTTTGGACTCTCCACGCCGATGCGGCTCAGGCAAAGATGCACCTTGACGTTACCTTTGCCAGACTGAAGGACAAGTTAAACGCCGTAAATATGGGTATAGCCTTTAGCTCCTCAGAGAACTGGAGAAAGTCAGTTCTTCCTACTTACAAGCACAACAGGAAGAAAACCAGAAAGCCTGTAGTGTTTTATGGGTTGAAGGAGTATGTCCGTAGTACCTACAAATGCATTGAGGTTCCTACCTTGGAGGCTGATGATATTTGCGGGGTCATCATGACCGCTGGAAACACTTCGTTTTACAGGACAACGGCAGATGAGAAGATACTGGTATCATCTGACAAGGACCTTTTACAGATCCCCGGCCTCCACTACAACCCCAATAAGCCTGAGAATGAGATCTACGAGGTCACCCCAGATCAGGCTCAATACAACCACATGTTCCAGACCCTGACTGGGGACACCGTGGATGGGTACGGAGGGTGCCCCAAGGTGGGGCCAAAGACTGCGGCAAAGATATTAGACGGGGTTGACCCGGATGACCGATGGAGTGCTGTGGTTGAGGCTTATGCCAATGCAGGACATTCTGAGGAAGAGGCTCTGGTGCAGGCTAGAGTCGCTAGGATCCTCCACAAATCAGATTACAACTTCGGCAAAAAGGAGGTAAGACTATGGAAGCCAACAACATAAACAGAGAAAGACTTCTTGAGATACACCATGAGGTCTGTACCAAGGCCAGAGATCTCATGTCCAAGAAAAACCACGACTACTCAGGGGGTGCTGCCGCTGATGACCCATTTCTCAACTTTACCCGAGTTGAGCGGCTGGGGATCACGGACACCAAAAGGGGTTTCATGGTTCGACTGACCGACAAGCTCTCTAGGCTTATTACCTTTCTTGACACGGGATTATACTCAGTCGAGGATGAAAAAATCGAGGATACGGTCATGGATATGATTAACTACACCCTGCTGTTTTACGCATACACCCAGCAGGAGAAACGAAAGGCACACTATGAGGATAATTCCACCCTTGGACAGATCCCTGATTGAGGCTCTTGATGAACGTGTGCCTGAAAGATGTCCTGACCCATCATGGTCAGACCGTGAAATATGGCTCTATACGGGGAAACGTGAACTCATTCGGCTACTGATTTCAGAACTTGAAGCCCAAGAGGACAACATTTTAAAGGATTGAACTATGTGCTCAGCATTATTTGGGGGCAGTCCTGCTCCTCCACCCCCACCGCCGATTGTAGCTCCTCCGCCTCCACCCCCACCAATTGTGATTGCACCCCCTCCTGCCGCCCAGATGATCCCCAAGAAAAAGGAACAACTCAGGCCCGGAAGCCCTGTAAAGCGTGCCCGTGGTGGCGTCCGTCGCCGGGGTAAGGCAATGCTCAAAATCCCCCTCAACACATCCGGTAGTGGAATAAACATCTAATGGACACTCTCAAGTCAATTTACCTCAAATGCTCAGGTGAGCGTCAGCCCTACCTTGAGCGGGGTAGAGACGCTAGTGCCCTCACCATCCCCTCTCTTCTCCCTGAAGAAGGCACCACGGCCCACCGCCGCTTTGGCGTCCCTTATCAAAGCATAGGTGCCCGTGGGGTCAATAATCTGGCAGCAGCGTTGCTCCTGTCATTGCTCCCTCCAAATGCTCCCTTTTTTAGACTTCAGATTGCTGAAGACGTTGAAAGAGAACTAGAAAGCCTCGACCCAAAAATCATTACGGAAATCGAAAATTCCCTGTCAGATATTGAAAGATCTGTCATGGATGAGATTGAACGGTCAGGTGTCCGAACCGGACTCTTTGATGCCGTCCGTCACCTTGTTGTCACCGGGAACGCGCTCCTTTACTTCCCTGATGGCGGCAACATGCGTGTGGTTCACCTAGATCGATACGTCGTGAAGAGATGTCCCCTCGGCTTTGTTCGCATGGTGGTCTTGTTGGAAAGCGTATCTCCGTCAATGCTCCCTGAGCAAATGAAGGAAATGCTTGGAGATAAGACTTCTTACGATGACCATATCGATATGTACACCGGAATGGTCACCCGTCTTGATGGCAAGGTTGAGGTATTTCAAGAGGTCAACGGCCAAGAGATCGATGGCTCCAGACGGGTCCTTGACCCCGAGGATTCCCCCTTCATCCCCCTAAGGATGAGCCGAGTTGACTCTGAGAATTATGGCCGAGGCTATGTAGAACAATATCTTGGCGATCTTCAGAGCCTTGAAGGACTCACCAAGGCCATCGTTGAGGGTTCAGCAGCAGCAGCCAAGGTGCTGTTCCTTGTCAACCCCAACGGGACAACGAGAGCTAAGACCCTTTCCGAGTCCCCTAATGGAGCGATCAGAGAAGGAAGCGCCAATGATGTCAGTGTTCTTCAGAGCCAGAAAGCGTCCGATTTCTCTGTTGCTCTCAACACAACTAGGGACATTAAGGAGAGGCTCGCGTATGCGTTTCTACTGCTTGAGGGGTCTATACGAAATGCAGATCGAGTTACGGCTGAAGAAGTAAGGCTGGTTACTCAGGCCGTCGAACGGCAGCTAGGTGGCATCTACAGCATTCTTAGTCGAGAACTGTCGCTGCCTTTGGTTACCCTTGTTATGAACAAAATGCGTCGGGATAATGCACTGCCCAACCTTCCCGATGACAAGATTAAACCAGTTATTATTACTGGTATTGAAGCCCTCGGGCGAGGAAATGATCTCAACCGTCTTGATACTTATTTAGCAGGAATTGGTCAACTCCTTGGACCTGAGGTGCTTCAGAACTACATTGATGTTGGGGAGTATTTGAAGCGTAGAGCTATGGCCCTTGGCATTGATACCAAGGGACTTGTGCGAACTCCTGAGCAACTTGCTCAGATGCAGTCAGCACAACAGCAGGCTATGATGGCCCAGCAACTTGCTCCGCAAGTAATGGCCCAAGCAAACAACGGAGACTAAACATGGCTGATTATCAGAAGGTAGAGTTTAAGTCGGAGCCCTCCTCGGCCGACAACCCCGATCAGGTCCCGGCACTTGAGACCCCTGAGGCCCCACCTCAGCAGGAGTTCCCTGTTGAGACCCCTCAGGAGCCTGTCGTTGAGCGTCCTGAGTGGCTGCCTGAAAAGTTTGAGAGCCCAGAAGCTCTTGCCTTTGCTTACAAACAGCTTGAGCAGGAGTTCTCTAAGAAGGGCAACAACGAGCAGCCTGTTGAACAGACTAACGCTATTGATCCCGATACATTTATGGCTCTTTCAGAGGAGTTTGACCAAACTGGTGATGTGTCCGAGGCATCTAGGGATCGTCTTGCTTCCACTGGAATCCCCCGTCAGTTCATCGATGAGTACATTGAGGGACAGAAGATTGTTGCTGAACAGGCTGTACAGGACATGTACAACACTGTCGGTGGTCAGGAGGCTTATGACAACATGCTTCAGTGGGCATCACAGAACTTGTCTGATACTGAGATTGATGTTTTTAACGATCTCGTTGCCAGCACTCAGGAAGAGGCTTCGATGGCTGTCAGTGGACTGTATGCCCGTTTCATGCAGTCAGGTGATACCCCACCAACCAAGCAACCCCTTGTTCAAGGCGATACCAGCCCCGAACTTCCTAGTGGTAGTTCCTTTCAATCACGGGCGCAGGTGGTTGAGGCCATGTCAGACCCACGTTACAAGAAGGATCCTGCGTACCGTCAGGAAGTATATCGTCGCCTCCAGAACACCCAACAGATGTAGTTTCTAGCTTCAGCAAAAACCACATCTTGGGGAAAGAGATGCAAGATCATTTAATGACTATCGCTATCAGTATCGCAGGACCAGCAATACTTGGGGTGTTCGGGTTCTTGTGGAGAGTCAACAGCAAGCTCTCAATATTGGAGCGAGACATTAAAGCTCACGATCTGCGAATTCGTAACAACTCTCAACAGTTATCAAAGCACTTCGATAAGGCTTTCACAATCAGGAAGAACATAGATTGATGATCAGACACTTCTGGATCTTTCTTCTCCTGACAGGGTGCCAGACCATTCCAACAACAGGTGTTCCCAATATGGGGTACACAGACAACCTTAAGCCTCCTCCGGGGGAGCCCTTGGCGATGCTGTCATGGATCTCAGGGTTGAGTATCCTTGGGGGCGTCGCCCTTCTGGTTGTGACCAGTGGCCGCAAAGGCAAGTGGGCCATCGGAGCAGGAGTAGGATTGATACTCCTGAATCTTATGATCCACAGGTTCGATACCTATCTATTCATCCCTGTGCTGATATGCACCGGGGTTATTTCAGCAGTTTGGACGTACAAACTAATCAGGCAAACCCTAGCGGAGAAGAAAAAGAAAACATGAGTGCATTCCTTGGGACTATTTGGTTTATGCTGCTGCTGTCTGTTGTCAGCTTCTGTGCGGGCATGGTTTTCAAGGCCCCACTTCTCAAGCTGATTAATAAAAAGATCAACAATTAATCCTCGCGTGTGCGAGGTTTGTTTTAACGATGGCGATGTTGAGGGATCTAGCGATGCCCAGCCCGCTGCGGTGGATAACTGAGAACTCTTAGTTACCGATACTGACCATCACAATCTGTATCTAGTAAAACAATTATAGGAGTTTTCACATGGCTTATATGGAACCATCCGTCAGTCGCCTTGGTCAGAAGAATCTGTCCGGTGACAACGACGCACTTTTTCTCAAGGTCTTCGCCGGGGAAGTTCTCCAAGTATTTGAAGAAACCAACCTGCTCATGCCGATTACCCAGCAGCGCAGTATCTCTTCTGGCAAGACCGCGCAGTTCCCCGTTGTGGGCACTGCGTCTGCTGCCTACCACACCCCCGGTGAGTCGCTTCTGACCACTGATGATGGGTCGGGCGCTACCAAGTATCTTTCCCGCATCAAGCACTCTGAGCGTACCATCAGCATCGATGGCGTTCTGGTGTCCTCCGCGTTCATGGCGGACATTGATGAGGCTAAGAACCACTTCGATGTGCGCTCTGCCTACACCACTCAGATTGGTCGTGAACTGGCTTACCACGCTGACCGTGCGCTTATCCGTACTGTCATCGCGGGTGCCCGTGCTGATGTGGACCGCTTCGGTGGTACTGATGCCAAGTTCCTCGGTGCTCAGGTCAACACCACCGGTGGTGATACTGCATACACCGCCGAAGAGCTTATTGAAGCATTTGCTGAGGTTGCTCAGAAGATGGATGAGGCTTCGGTCCCGTCTGAAGGCCGATACATGATCCTGAACCCAGCGCACTATTACCTGCTGACCAAGTCTGGCAACGCCGCCATCAACACCGACTTCGGTGGTATGGGGTCAATTGCTACGGGTGAGGTCGCTCAGGTGTCCGGCATCCGCGTCATGAAGTCCAACCACATCCCGACTGGTACTGATGCAGAAGGCTCGATCTTCAAGAGCATCCTGATCAACAACGATGTGTATGACGATCACGATAGCACCGGCAACGTTGGGGGTGGATACTCTGCCACCGCTGCATACAACACCGTTGGTATCGCCTTCCAGAGCGAGGCTGTTGGTACGGTCAAGCTGATGGATCTCGCTGTTGAAAGCGAGTACCAGATGGATCGACTTGGCACCCTGATGCTCGCGAAGTACGCTATGGGTCACGGTATCCTCCGTGAAGAATGCTGCTTCGAGATTGTCACTGCCTAATCAGAGCTTGAGTCTCCCTTGGGGTGGGTCGCTTAACAGCGGCTCACCCCTTTCTAACTAAGGAGTTGCAATGCCAACAAAGACAACGGAACTCGAGGCTGTTAATACAATCCTCTCCACTGTTGGAGAACCTCCCATCAACAGCTTCACTGGTGCTCAAGGAGCCGATGCGACTATTGCTCGTAATGTTCTTACTGAGGTATCCAGAGAAGTTCAGAGTCAGGGATGGCATTTCAATACCCTGTTCGATCAGACCCTGACCCCCACCTCTACAGGCGACATCACCCTTGCTGAGGAAGTCCTCAGGGTCGATAACGACAACCTACTCAAGAATGTCCGGGGAAACACCGACGCTAACCTAAACATGACTGAGGACCGTGAGGTCATTCAGCGTGGAAACAGACTGTTCGATAAGACCAACAACACATTCACTTTCACTTCCCCAATCAAGGTCACCACAGTTCTCGTGTATGACTTTGAAGATCTACCTGAGCCTGCCCGAAGGTACGTCACTGTCCGAGCCTCACGCATATTCCAAGACCGCATGCTGGGGTCCCAGAAGCATCACCTGTTCACCATGCAGGATGAAATGAAAGCGCTCTCGACTCTCAAGGAGTTTGAGGGAGATACCAGTGACCGCACCATCTTCGATAACAATGATGTATTTGCCACTATCAATCGTAAAGGCGCTCTTCGTGGAGTGAGATACTGATGACACTTATCACCAATGAAGTTCCAAACATGGTTGGGGGTGTCAGTCAGCAGCCTGACTCAATGAGACTAATCAACCAATGCGAGGCTCAAGAGAACGCTGTGGCGAATACTGTTGAGGGGCTAACCAAGCGTCCCCCGACCGAGCACATCAAAGAGCTACTCGACAACCCCAACGACAACCTGTTCATCCACCATGTCAACCGCGACAGCACTGAACAGTATTTTATTGTCTGTGATGGAGACAACGACGCCAACAACATCAAGGTTTTTGATATGGCTGGTGTAGAGAAGACTATCACCGCAGATAATGAAGGTGATGCCCCCGAAACTGGTCAGGCATATCTGACCACCACAACCCCCCGAACCTCACTGAAAGCTGTGACGATTGCTGATGTGACCTTCTTGGTCAACTCAGAGAAGACGGTGGCCCATTCAACCTCCTTGTCATCATTTTCCCGTGGCCTCACTTCGGCCCCCAATGAGGCTCTGATTGTGGTCAAGAGATCCCCTTCCAACTTCAGCAAGTGCAAGATTGAACTAAAGGTCAATGATACAGATGCCGGACTTACTTCGGATGGGACTTCTGATGACTTTGGCAATGGTGGAGTTTCTGGCGATGGTCTTGACGCAATAGCCACGGCTAACCGTATTGTCACTGCCCTCAACGGCAACACATTCCCACCCACTACGGGATCAACCCTTACTGCTGTCAATAATGAAACCACCGTTATTTTCGTAACCGGAACAGCAGACTTCAGTCCCACCGTCTCTGATGGTCAGGGAAATGAGATTGTTGAGGTCATCAAGGACAAGGTACGCAAGTTTACTGAACTGCCCCAGATTGCAGTTCATGGGATGATCATTGAGATTGAAGGTGATCCTGAAGCTGAGGTAGATAACTACTACTGTAAGTTTGAAGCTGATGACCCTACGATCACCACCAAGCCCAGTAAGGGTAGATGGATCGAAACCACCGTTGGGGGCATCAATAACGAGTTCGATTTCTCAACCCTCCCTCACATTCTTATTCGACAAGCTGATGGTACTTTTAAGTTCACGGCTGCTGATGGCAGCTTTGAGGGGGGCACCGCCGACCCCCCAAACATGGGACAACTGAAATTCCAACCCCGACTTGTGGGCGATGAACTGACCAACCCAGCCCCAACTTTCATAGATAACAAAATTAGTGATGTGAGCTTCTTCCGGAACAGGCTTGTGTTCCTGTCCGGGGAAAACGTCATCATGTCTGAGGTCGGTGAATACTTCAACTTCTATAGGACCACAGTGGCCCAAATACTGGACTCATCAGTGATTGATGTGGCCGTAGGAGGTACGACTGTATCCAACCTGAAGCAGGCTGTACCCTTTGCAGGCCGTCTGGTTCTGTTCTCAGATACCAGTCAGTTCAGCCTCCAAGGGGAGCCCAACCTTAGCCCCATTAACGTATCGATTACCCCCCAGACTGGGTTTGAGATCACCGCAACAACCAAGCCTGTGGTGTCTGGATCCAACCTATTCTTCGGGATACCCCGAGGCGACTTCAATGGCGTCAAGCAGTTCTTTAAGGTCAATGAGCTTGATGTTCAGTTTGAGGCTGTTGAAGTGACTGCCCAAGTGCCCAAGTACATCAAGGGCACCATCACCAAGATGGCCGCAACAACCCATGAGAATGTGCTTCTTGCGATCACGGACAATGATCCCGGCGTCATGTACGTCTACTACTACTTTGAAGTTGGGGGCGAACGCCGACTGTCTTCTTGGTCCAAGTTCACCTTTGGATCGAATATCTACTCAATTAACTTTATTGACACCACCCTATTTATCCTGTTCAAGAGAGGCACCAAGCTGGTCCTTGAAAGCATGAAGATGCAGACTGGGTTGACAGATGCTGGATCTAATTATGTGACCCGACTGGATCGAAGGGTGTCAAAGACAGGCACCTACGACGCTGCCACTGACAAGACCACCTTTACAGGGTTCGAGTACACGCCCTCAACTAGCTCTGAGGTAGTCACCTCTGATGGACTCTCCCTGACAGTGACTGACCGAGCGGCTGGATCTGTGTCTGTTCAGGGAGACTTCTCCTCTGGATCAGTGTTCATCGGCGAACCCTACACTATGAGGTATGAGTTCAGTAAGCCCATGCTCAAGGCAGCGAACTTCAGGAACAACCAAATAACCACACCTTCGACTAGGGGCAACCGCCATCAGATTAGGTATATGACCATCCTGTTTGCCGACACGGCATTCTTTGAGGTTAAAGTTACTCCTGAGTTTAGAAGCTCCACAAGTTATACTTTTACTGGCAGGAACCTTGGGGATTCCTCAAGCACTACTGACCAGATCCCTCGCGAAAGTGGGGACTTCCGAGTGCCTGTGTTTGCCCAGTCAGATCGAGTAAAGATAGAACTACTCAATTCAAGTCATCTACCTAGCGATTTCCAAACTACTCAGTTCGAGGGAGAGTTCACATCAAGAAGGGCCACCCAAAGCTAATGAAAGTGAGTTTGAGGCGATCTATTCTCCCAGACATTACCCAGCTTCATCCTCATCTCAGAAATCAGGATCTTAATGAGCTTAAGGCTTTGGGTATAAAGCCTCGTACTTCTCTGATGTATGGGTATCTACACGGCGAGTGCTTCACAGCCATGTGCGAGGACACCGTGCTTTGTATGTACGGAGTGATCCCTAAGGAAACTGGGGGGTGTATATGGATGCTGTCTCGGAAAGGAATTGAAAAATTCGCCCTTCCGATTTCGCGGCTTGCCAAGGCCGAGATTGAACGTATGTCTAAGAAGTACTCTATGCTCCACAACATTGTTGATGAGCGAAATAAAATTGTACTTCGCTGGTTGAAGATGCTTGGGTTCAAGTTTGGGTCCAGCTACATTATTGGACCTAATAAACATTCATTTAAGGAGTTCTACCTATGGGCGCAGCTATAGCAATGCAGGCAGCGCTTGCCGTCGCCCAGTTTGCAGCGGCTGGCTCTCAGGCTCGTCAGAACAACAGGTATCTTCGGCAACTCCAGATACAGCGAAATAAGCAGTACCTCGCAAACATTGAATATCAGCGCAAGCTGATGGAGTTCTATACCAAGAGGTATCAGGAGACCGCAAAGTCGGCCATGGCTGATGCTGACCAGCAGTATTCAACTGTGTTTGATGCCATTGGACAGAGACGGGCGCAGGCTGCTGGGACCATTGAAAGGTACTCCAGACAGGCCGCTCAATCGTCTGGGCGCTTCCGCACCACCAACACTGAGACAACCGGACAGTCCAAGAGACTGGTACTAGACAACTTCGCTCGTAATGAAGCCGCAGCCGCCTCGGTCATCCATGACAACCTTGAGGGGTTCATGAGGCAGTCTCAGCGGCGGCTGGCGAGTATTAGGGCTACTGCCCAGAACAGAATCAATCAAGCAATGCCTGCCCCGATGCAGCCAATTTTCCCCGGTGAACAGGTGCAGACTGCATATGTCCCCGGAGGTATGGACTTGGCTATGAGCTTGGCGAATGTCTATGCATCTAATTATGCTCAAACTCAGGGCCAACTCCCCGACAATCAGCAATCATTCTCTGATGTCAACGCCGCAATGTTCAGCTTTTAATGGAGCCATTCGATGGATGAACCAAGTTACGACGTTATAGCTAACCCTATTTCGTCCTTCACCACCTTTGGTGAAGCTGCCCCATCACAGCAAGTAGTGGCCCGAGAAAACCTTACTCCACCGGTCGATTTCATCAGTCCACTTGTCAGACAGATGGAGATGCTGTCAAACACCCTTGCGGGCATCTTTGCTGAAAACAAGCGCAAGGAGTCCCAACAGGCCCTTGTCATGGGTGGGACAGAAGTCGAAGCCTCCCTCCCAGAGATCTTGAAGGCCCGCAAGGAAAACGCCCTTGATGTGGCTACCTTGGTGGACAAGGGGATCCTCACCAATAATGAGAACCCGTGGTTTGCCGTGGGTGCCCGAAGGGCTCTTGCCAAGCTGAATGTTGAGGCCGTCAGCGACATGATTGATCGTGACCTCGACAACGACTTCCTTCAGGGTGGCGACCTGATGGATAATGATGAACCCACGACGGCAATCGCTAACTACATGGGGAACAAGATGAACCCCCTGAACATCGCAGAGTCTGTTCAAAAGGATTATTACTACGCCTCAGCTTTTGAAGAAGGGTTCTCCAAGATTCGCCGGCGTGCGACCAAGAGACTAATTGAACTCAGGACCACCAAGGAGTATGAGGATCAAGTCAATGCGCTCCGTGCTGATTTAGGTTTCGCTCTTAGAAATGGCTCAGAAAGACCGGACATCAACCCAAATGCTATGGGACTTGATGGTGAACCCATCACTGCTCTTGATCCTGAAGCTGCCGCAGTTAGCGTTCTGGGCGACTACAACTATCGAGCAGCGTTTGGCAACTCTAAAACACTCGAAATAGGGGGACTCCACCTGCTGGATCTAGCTAAGGATGGGGATCAGCTTGCACTGCAAGTATTGACCCAGACCAAATTGCCAAACGGTAAGACCCTCCTCGAATCCAGTGATGCTGTTAAGGTTCAATACGACCTTGCAGAAGATCAGATTGCGGGGGCCATCTCAAGGGCAAATAACGAACTAATCAAGGCAAGAAATATTGCTACTGTTGAAGATGCAAAGACTCGGATCGCAGTTGAGATGGGATCTGTTGGGTTGAACATCAACGCCATCACTCCTGACTTCATTGCTAACCGGGTTGAGGGTGTCGAGATTGATCCACGGGATGGATCGCTGTTAATTCCTCAAGAGGGTGGTGATCCTAAGAAGATTCCTTTTGATGAAATGAAAGATAGAGCAAGGGTCAACAGGCATCAGACCCGGCAAAGGGCCGCTTCTCAGGCAACTGATGATCCATTTAAGGCTTCTTTCGCTGCCGCTCAATCCAGCTTTAATCAGGACAAGTATGTTGACCCCAACATCAGGATCCTTCTGGCTGATGGTATGGATCTCATTGAGGGTGGCAGAAACACCACTGAGGAAGACATCCCCAAGATCCAAGCGGCTCTTGCCTATTACCGGATGTTTAAGAACAGTGAAGACAAGTCCCTCATGGGTGCATTCCTTCCAAAGGAAGGTGAGCAGGAGATGTATTACCTTCTCGATATCCTAGAGCGAGGTGATCAGGGGCAGTTTGGAGACCTTGGAATCGGCTCAGGAGACATCGAGAGAGCGATGGCCACCTTGAGTAGAGTTGGTGGAATTGAATTGACTGCCAGTGACATCGAGTTTACTGGGCAAGATGGGATACGAGAAGAGCTTGAAAGTTCTATCCGTAAAGCTGGATTTGATCCTGTACTTTCACAGCGGCTGATCAAACTTGCTGAAATTAGGTACAAGATAATGGGTACTGGTGGGGAAAATGCGGCTTCTTTCGCAAGCCAGCTTATCAACACCTTTACTGTCACGCGTAAGCACTTCTCTTATATGACAACCTCAGGACTGTCTATCAGTGAGGACGAAGGAGAGGCCCTATTTACAAACCTTATTGAGGCCATGCAGGACAGTAAGGGTGAAAGACTCCTCAAGATAACTGAGGGACCAGTTGCCTCTTTGGTTCATGAACTTGCTCTCCAACAGTCTGATGGTGAACCCGGATCTGATGAATACAAAGAAGTTCTTTCACAGATCAAATTTGTGAATTCAGGGGAAGCAGATGGTACTTTTAGGATTGTCTATAACAACACCTCGACCTTTGACAGGTTGACTGAGGCGGACTTCAGGAGACAACACTTTGTCACTCTGGCTGCCTTGAGAAGTCGTAAAACAAATCCCGTTGTCAACGGCGAATTCGAGACCCCACTT
>CEVB01005444.1_pt1 | contig 26628 bp, 22 predicted proteins | sample 531381 | NCBI WGS metagenome assembly CEVB01 (sample SAMEA2622763, study PRJEB7988) | marine metagenome | biome: marine biome (ENVO:00000447); feature: surface water layer (ENVO:00002042); material: "saline water (ENVO:00002010), including plankton (ENVO:xxxxxxxx)" | depth 5 m | reverse complement strand
AAAAAAGCGGGATTTGGGTGGCAACCCCACCAGCCACATCCCGGCACATACGTCATAAACTGTGGCTGCTTCCTTCCGGACCTGACCAGGTTCGCCTACTAGTATTGCGAGAGGACCAATGGGGCTACCATTGCGCTGCTGAATCAGCAGCAGGCGCGCATTATGCTTAAAAGCGGGCTGCGTTGCAAGAGTACAGCGCACTAAACCTTGAACGCAGAAGCCTGATTTTGCAGCTTCGCAGCCAGTTGCGCCAACATATCACTGGCCTGTGCACTCTGCCTTGAGCTGTGGGTGACTTCCGCAATGCTGATAGTAAATTCACTGATATTTTTACTAATGTCTTCCGCCACTATCGTTTGCTGCTCAGTGGCGGTAGAAATTTGTACATTCATATCCACAATGCTGGTGACAGAGTCTTTAATCTGTTCAATAACCGTTGCCGCCCCTTTAGCGTTTTCGACACTGGTATCAGCGTAACCGCGTGATTCATCCATAGAGCTGACGGCCTGGCGGGAAGAAGATTGCAAGTTATCAATCATACCTTTTATCGACTCAGTGGCATTTTGTGTATTGGTGGCCAGCTGACGCACTTCATCAGCCACTACAGCAAAACCCCGGCCAGCATCTCCGGCACGGGCAGCTTCAATAGCGGCATTCAGCGCCAGTAAGTTTGTCTGCTCGGCAATAGTGCGTATAACTGCCAGCACCTGAGTAATTTTACCTGATTCATCGTTCAGGTTACTGATGACAGAACCGGTGTCGGTTAGTGTCAGTGAAAGCTGTTCAATAGAGCGCATGTTTTGCATCACTTTGTCATAGCCACTTTGCGAAAAGCCATCTGCTTCATTTGCCTTTTCTGAGGTGCGCAGTGCGCTGGATGCAACCTCCTGGATCGCCGCAGACATCTGTGTAACGGCGGTTGCAATCAGGTTGGATTTTTGCTCCTGCTCCATTGCCGTATTGCTGACTTGTTCGCTTATAGAGCTCATTTGTTCCGACGCTGCTGCTAACTGCGTAATGGCCTGTCCCAGCTCATTAAAAAACTGCTGCAATCGTTGCAGTGTGGTATTCAACGCCTCTGAGGTAGCGGCAATTTCATCTTTACCCTGTACCTGAGCCCGGTTGCGTAAGTCCAAATCGTTACCAACGCTGACAATGCAGTGCTGCAATAAATGCAATGGCCGATGGATAGAGTGATAAATCAGCCAGCCCAGTAAAGCCAGGCAGACAAACACGACTAACAACACCAGCATGAAAATCCACTGGAAACTTTCGTATTGATTATGCGCCAGCTGGCGAAACTTATTGGCTTCGCTCAGTTGTAACATGATTAACTTATCCAAAGCTGCACTCAGCGGGTCTGCCATCTGATACAACGCTTTATTGAATTTGTCCGCACTGTCCTGGATCAGACTGCCGTCATTTAATCTGCTCTGGTACTGCTGTATTGCAGCTAAAAATGGCGTGAGCTGCCGCTCAGCATCTTGCAGCAGCTTTTGCTCTTCACTGGTAAGTTCAGTTTGTTTGTAATCACGCCAGGCTGTTTCAGCTGTGCTTAATGCCAAAGCAAGGCTGTCACGGGCGTCATTCGCACTGATGATGTTACTACGGTATTTATGCAACGTATCCACTATGGTTACGGCGTAAGCATCTGATACTTGCTTAATTTGCTGTAGTGGTTGTACACGGTCCAGATAAAGGCTGTTTATACCGAGGTTCAGCTGCCGCATTTCCTGCAACGCCACCAGTGTTACCATCACCAGAACAATTAAAGGCACCGCAGCCAATACAGCTAAGCGGCTTTTTACTGAATAGTTGTTTAACATAAAGTGCTCTGCCAGATAATTACATAACAATTATCAGCATAGGCGCTTTTTTAGTGGCTGGCGTAAAAAGTACTGCAGAAGTGGGCACGCAGCGACAGTTATTCTGCCGCTGCGTGTTAAGTCGTTAGTTTTGGGTCAGTAATGCGCGGTATTGCTGTAACAACGCTTTGATCTTTTTCTGGTTATCAGGCCCCAGCCGGAGCATTTGCTTCTGCGCCGGAGGCAACTGCTCTATTGCCGGATCGGCAAAAATGTACACCACTGCCGGACGCTCAAGTGCCAGCGGATAATTGACGTCTGGTGTGGCCAACAGCTCATCAATCGCTTCTATCAGTTTATTTTTAAATAGCTGATCCGGGTAGCCCAGCTCCGCATACGCCTGCTGCAGCAGCGGCTCATAACGGTTAAACAGCGCAACAAGTTGTGCCGGTTTGACGCTCTCTAACAATTGAACGTAAGGCTGATAGCGTTTGAAGCTTGCTTCATCCAGTTGCGGCTGTGCCCCGTCCCCTACGGTAAATTTCTGCTCCAGCGGTTGCAATACAGCACTTCCTGCCGCCAATTGTCCCTGCGCAATATTATCTACCTGCACGGCAAAACTGCGCAGCATGTCTTCAGTAACAAACAATGAGGCAAGCCCCGGACGCCAGTCCAGAGACAGTAAGCGCTGACGAACTTCGGCGTCTGAATCATCCAGTGGCGGAATAGCAGGCTCAGGTGCAACCGTTGCCTCCGGCTCTGCTGCTGTAACAGGTTCAGTGATATCGGTTTCAGGTGCCGTTTCTACCGCTTCGGTTACCGGTTCAGGTTCCGGCGCTTGCTGCACAGGCTCATTGACCACCGGCGGCATCAGGTTCACCGGCGGCTCCACTGTCTTCTCCTTTGTAAACATCAACCAAAGTGCAATAAGTATTACAATGACAACGCCTGCTATAGCTAATAGGTACAACTGCTGATTTTTGCTTGGTTCCTGTTCTGCCATGACAACCTCGATAACGGACTGGTAGGGTAATACGATTAAGCATTGCATTCTGCAACGATTCCAGCAATATACTAGCAATGAGCCTGTAGTCTGGAAAAAGTTCAACTTCGTTATGCCTGAAAATAATAATCACACCGCCCCCAAAACGGCTTTGCTGTTAACTGGAGGTGGCGCCCGAGCAGCTTATCAGGTGGGGGTGTTAAAAGCGATTGCGCAGCAGTTCCCGCGCAGCAGTAAATTGCCCTTTCAGATTATCAGCGGTACCTCGGCCGGTGCAATGAACGGCATTGCGATGGCTTGCTATGCGTCCTGCTTTCATCTTGGTGTAAAAAAGCTGGAATGGATCTGGCGTAATTTTCGCACCAGCCAGGTGTATTATGCCGACTATTTCAGGGTATTCAGGCAGTTACTGCGAGGGATGTTCAGCGCTTTTCAGGCCGATTATGCCAATAAACAACCCGTCAGTTTGTTTGATAACAAACCACTGCGGCAAATGTTGAGTAAGGTGCTGGATTTAAAGCGCATAGACCGCAATATCATGGGTGGGTATCTGTCCAGCGTGTCAGTAACGGCTTCTTGCTACAACAATGGCGACTCGATCACTTTTTTCCAGTCAGACAGTGCGGTGGAATGGCGCCGCGCCAAGCGCTGTGGCCAGCGCACTTTGCTTGGCGTTCATCACCTGATGGCCTCTGCCGCTATTCCACTGGTGTTTCCCTCGGTACGTATTCATCAGCAGTACTTCGGCGATGGTTCTGTTAACCAGCTGGCTCCGCTTAGTGCTCCCATACATTTAGGGGCGGACAAAATTCTGATTATCGGGGTGGCTGATCCGCGAAAAAATGAGCCCAACCAACGCATGCTACACCATCCGGACCTGGCAACCATAGCAGGCCATTTACTTGATACGGTGTTTACTGACAGTCTGAACTCTGATCTGGAACGTATGCAGCGTGTCAACAATACCATCAGCACCATGCATGAGCACGGCGTAAGAACCGATTTAAAACCAGTACAAAGTTTGTTGATAAACCCAAGCCAGAACTTTGGCCAGATTGCCAGTGAGCATTTTTTGTCGCTGCCGCTGGCTGTGCGGACCATATTAAGAATGACCGGTATCCGCCAGCACTCAGACTCCAGTCTTGCCAGTTATCTGCTGTTTGAGCAGCGATACACCCGCAGGCTGATTGAACTCGGTTACAACGATGCCATTGCGCAAATGGATAACATACTGCAGTTTCTTGCACCGTCGGATGTGGAAAAATAACGCGGCAGTCAAAGCTTTGACTGCGCCAGCACAGACCAATCATATCTATCTGAAAAATATAATAATTAACATATTGGCCTGTTATTTGCTTTGTAAAGCCAACGCAATAATGGGCCATGATTATGGAATACCTGCTAGTACAAGATGTCGCTCTAAGTACAGCTCCAAGCTACGCCGCCGTAACTAAGTTACAAAGCTGGCCGCAGCTGCCGGAATGCACTGAGCAAAGCCTGGTAAGCCAGTTACAAACCACTTTAGATATTCAGCAGCAGCTAAATATTGTGTCGATGGCTGCCGGCAAAGTTTTGCCGCTGTCATCACTGACGGTTAAAACCGCTGTAGGAGACTTTACTGCCAGTGGGTCCTGCGCGGCCGATTTTGAGTATAAAAGCGTGCTGGTGCTAAACCAGCAATGCCTCGCTGAGCTTATTTACCAAAGCGACTACGCTTTTACGCCGATGATCCAACGTGAGCTGTTATTGCTGGAAAGCGAGTGGCTGTTTGCTTTGCGTAATGCATTGGTTGTCAGTCGGCTACAGCAAATGGCTTTGAAAGATACCTTAACAGGCCTGGGCAACCGTCGTTTTTTTGACGACAGCTTTGATAAAACCGTACAACTGGCAAAACGTCATAATGATAGTTGTGCGTTGATTCTGCTTGATCTGGATAACTTTAAGCAAGTCAACGATAACGCAGGTCACAGTGCCGGTGATGAGATCCTGCTTGCCGTTGCCGATACGCTGCGTGATATGCTGCGCTGTACTGACAGTTTATTCCGTTTCGGCGGCGATGAATTTGCAGTTCTGCTGTCAGGCCAGGATACCAGCAGTGCGGAACTGGTTGCCAGACGTCTGGTCAGAGCAATTAATCAGCACCACCGCTGTCAGCAACATAATGTCAGCGCCAGTGCAGGCTTAGCACTGCTAAAACCAGAGCAAGACGGCAAGCACTTATTTGCGGCAGCCGACAGTGCCCTGTATGCTGCAAAAGAAGCGGGTAAAAGCACCGTACGGGTAGCCTGAAGCTAACGCTGCCAGCTGCACCAGCAACTGGCGTGTTCAGGCGCTGTGCTGCTGGCGTAGCCCGCCACAGCAATTATTTGACCGTCATCCATCAGCAGCGGCACCCGCTGTCGCTCCCACGGCGGCACCTGCCATAACTTAAACCACTGCTTTAGCGGTTTAGTTAACGTCGAACCGGCAGGTTTAAACCGCTGACTAAGCTTACCAAATACCCACTGCCCAGATTTCACGCCGATTGGCAATGCGCCTTCTTTATAGTCAGTTGAGAAGTCCAATTGACCACAACCTGAAGACAACATAACAGTAACTTCTGATTGCCACAGCCCGGTCTCTGATGGTTGTTGTACTTCAGTCTCTGTCAGCAGGTACAAAGCGTCAGCGAAACGGCGCAATTGGTAGTGTGCTAAAACCAGAACCGGGCTGGCATCTTCGCGTGCGCTTATCACGTCCCGCTTTAGCGTGTCGAGCCATTGTGTCTCAGGGTTCAGGCCGTAGCCCAATAGCCAGCGACGCAGCACCAGGTCCTGTTGCAATGGCACCAACTTAACCAGTTCAGATAGTAAAAGACGGTTGCCACGCTGACACAGCCGCAGCGCGTTATCGGTATAATAGTCGGCTAGCTGCTGCAACTTCGCCACGTGTTGCATACTGCGCATCGCGGTATTTGCAAAATGCGGCCAGCGCTGACGTAAAACCGGCGTCAGTTGGTGACGGATAAAGTTGCGGTCAAACCGCATATCGCTATTGCTGTCATCTTCAATCCATTGCAGCTGATACTGCCTGGCGTAGTGCACCAGCTCCTGCCGACTGAATGCAAGCAGCGGCCTTAACATCACGCCGGCAGCGAAACCACGCTGCTGCGCTATGCCACTGAGACCTGCAGGCCCTGAGCCACGTTTTAGCGCCAGCAGAAGGCTCTCCAACTGGTCATCGCTATGATGTGCTGTTAACAGCATATGTTTATCTGAACTGACAAACTCAGCTAATGCCTGATAGCGCGCTTCGCGCGCTTTATGCTCCAGGTTATCCGATCCGGCAATATTCACTTTACGCGTCGCAAAGGCTACCTGCAGCCTGGCACATTGCGCGGCACAAAATTCTGCCCAGCTATCAGCATGCAGACTGATCCCATGATGGACATAAACTGCGCTCAACGTAAATGGCTGCAGTTGTCTGGCTTGTGCCAGCAAGTGCAGTAATACCATAGAATCCAGCCCACCACTTAATGCCAGCACCAGCTGGTTATCCGGACGCATCGCTACGGTATCAACAATATAACGTGGATTCAGTTCAGGCATGTTGGCGTTAATTCTGTTGGCCAGAAGATTACAGTTAGCTCAGGCTAACATAAAACAAAAAGCCAGTGCAGAGGCACTGGCTTAGAATGTCGTCACACAACTTAGCAGTAACCGTAAGACATCAGACGCTTATAGCGCACATCCAACAATTCTTTCTCACTCATTTTCTGCAGTTTTTGCAGATCACGCAGCAATGCCTGCTTTAACGTTTGTGCCATCTGCTCCGGCGCGCGGTGGGCACCACCTAACGGCTCAGGAAACACTTCATCAATCAGCTTCAGCTCTTTTATCCTGTCAGCCGTAATGCCCATCGCATCAGCAGCCAGAGGTGCTTTTTCTGCACTTTTCCATAGAATAGATGCACAGCCTTCCGGTGAAATAACCGAGTAAGTACTGTATTGCAGCATATTCACTTTGTCACCGACGCCAATTGCCAGAGCACCGCCGGATCCACCTTCACCAATAACAGTACAGATCACCGGCACTTTAAGCCCGGCCATCACTTTCAGGTTGCGGGCAATCGCTTCAGACTGGCCCCGCTCTTCGGCGCCGATCCCTGGGTAAGCACCCGGCGTATCGATAAAGGTAATAATCGGCATTTTAAAGCGTTCGGCCATTTCCATCAGCCTTAACGCTTTACGGTAACCTTCCGGGCGCGGCATACCAAAATTACGCTTTATTTTTTCCCGGGTATCACGACCTTTCTGATGGCCTATTACCATCACCGGAATATCACCCAGCCGTGCTGTACCACCGACAATGGCCTGATCGTTTGCAAAAGTGCGATCACCGGCTAAATCGTCAAAATCAGTAAACATATGCCGGATGTAATCCAGCGTATAAGGCCGAAGCGGATGGCGCGCTAACTGTGCCACCTGCCAGGCTCCCAGCTCAGCAAAGATTTTTTTAGTCAGACCAAGACTTTTTTCTTTTAGTTTGTTTATTTCTTCTTCAAGGCCCAGATCGTAATCGCCGTTACGGCTGACGTTACGTAATTCGTCTATTTTTGCTTCAAGTTCAGCAATAGGTTGCTCAAACTCTAAATAATTCAGCATCATCGACTGTCACTACCTAATTAATTAAATTCCAGTTCTATTGTTGCCAATTGTTTTAACTGGTGCAACAAAGCATCGGCCGGTGTCACCCACCACTGCGTTCCTAATTGCAACATCACTTCGCCCTCCTGGCGCTGATAACGCAGCTTCACCGGCACAGTACCTGCTTTAAACTCACCCAGCACCTGCTGCAATCTTTGCAGGTAATTGTGGTCTATTTGCGGCGATTGTACAGTGATATTCAACGATCTCAGAGATTTTTCCCGAACCTGAGTAATCTCGCTGACATCGCGGCCGGTCATTGTAAGGCCACCGTTAAAATCATCAAAGCTGACCTGTCCCGTTATTACCAAAATACGGTCTTTTTGCAGCTGTTGCTCAAAGGATTCCAGCAAATCGGGGAAAAATCGTACATCCAGCCTGGCTGATTTATCATCCAGTGTCACAATCGCCCAGCGCCGGCCCTTTTTGTTAATCATTATCCGCACCGACACCACTAAACCAGCTACAGTAACACTCTGATCTTTTTTGGTCGGTTGCAGCTCGACCAAGCGGCAATTAACATAACGGGGGATCTCATCGAGATAGCGGTTTATCGGATGCCCGGTTAAATACAGCCCCAAGGTTTCACGCTCACCTTCAAGCCATACCTCATCTGCCCAGGGTTCTACCTGCTTAAACGCCGCGGCTGCATGCTCTGGCTCCGGGCTTAGTAAGCCGAATAAATCATCCTGCCCTACCGCCTGAGCTTTGGCATGTTGCTCAGCGGCCTTCATTGCCTCTTCCAGCGTCGCGGAAAGTGCTGCCCGGTGTGGTCCTAACCTGTCCATCGCGCCGGACAAAATCAGTTTTTCAATTACACGACGATTCAGTTTCTTTAAATCGACTTTAGCGCAAAAATCGAATAAATCGGTAAAAGCACCGTGTTTGTTGCGCGCTTCTAAAATCGCGTCAATCGGGCCTTCACCCACGCCTTTTATCGCACCGATACCATAAACAATATGGCCCTGCTCATTCACCGTGAACTTATAAACACCAGCATTAACATCCGGCGGAATAAGTTTGAGTTTCATCCGCTCGCACTCATCAACCAGGGTGACAATTTTATCGGTGTTGTCCATATCAGCCGACATTACTGCCGCCATAAACTCGGCTGGGTAATGTGCTTTCATCCACAATGTCTGATAAGACACCAATGCATAAGCGGCAGAGTGAGATTTATTGAACCCGTAACCGGCGAATTTTTCCACCAGATCGAAAATTTTCATTGCCAGATCAGGGTCTATGCCATTATTGGCAGCACCTTGTTGGAAGGTATCGCGCTGTTTGGCCATTTCCTCCGGCTTTTTCTTACCCATAGCACGGCGCAACAAGTCAGCACCACCAAGCGAGTAGCCAGAGAGTACCTGCGCTATCTGCATTACCTGCTCCTGATACAGGATAATGCCGTAAGTCGGTTCCAATATCGGTTTTAGCGATTCATGTTGCCAGGTCGCATCAGGGTAGGAAATCTCTTCGCGGCCACGTTTTCGGTCGATAAAGTTATCTACCATGCCCGATTGCAGCGGACCTGGCCGGAACAGCGCTACCAAAGCAATCATATCTTCAAAACAGTCAGGTTGCAGACGGCGGATAAGATCTTTCATACCGCGCGATTCCAGCTGGAATACCGCTGTGGTATCCGCTTTCATCAGCATGTCGTAACTTTTCCTATCGGTCAGCGGTATGCTGTTAATATCAACCAGCGGCTTGCCTTCACGCGTCAAACGCGCATTAGCCATATTCACCGCCCACTGCAAAATGGTCAGTGTCCGTAAGCCCAGGAAGTCGAATTTTACCAGGCCGGCATATTCAACGTCGTTTTTATCAAACTGGGTAACTGGGTTGTTACCTTCATCATCGCAATACAGCGGAGAGAAATCGGTAATTTTGGTTGGCGCAATTACCACGCCACCGGCATGTTTACCGGCATTACGGGTTACACCTTCAAGCTGACGTGCCATATCGATCAGGTCTTTCACTTCCTGATCCTGCTCGTACAACTCTGGCAAGCGCGGCTCTTCTTTAAACGCTTGCTCTAGCGTCATGCCTGGCGTTGGCGGTATCAATTTAGAAATGCGATCGACAAAACCATACGGGTGGCCCAATACCCGACCAACATCACGGATAACAGCTTTAGCGGCCATGGTACCGAAAGTAATGATCTGTGACACCGCCTCACGACCATACATATCAGCCACGTGATCAATGACTTCGTCACGCCGGTCCATACAAAAATCGACGTCGAAATCAGGCATTGATACCCGTTCAGGGTTCAGAAAACGTTCGAATAGCAGATCGAATTCCAGTGGGTCCAGATCGGTAATTTTAAGTGCGTATGCCACCAGCGAGCCGGCGCCCGAACCCCGCCCCGGGCCAACCGGAATGTCGTTGTCTTTACTCCACTGAATAAACTCCATCACCACCAGGAAGTAGCCCGGAAACCCCATCTGGTTGATAACGTCCAGCTCTATCTGCAAGCGTTCATCGTATTCGACACGTTTTTGCTGCCGTATAGTTTCATCCGGGAATAACTGTACTAAACGATCTTCCAGACCTTCGCGCGATTTCATCACCAAAAAATCAGCATCGGTCATGCCGCCAGTCGGGAACGCTGGCAGAAAATATTCACCGAGACGAATAGTGACATTACAGCGTTTGGCTATTTCGACTGAGTTTTCCAGCGCTTCTGGTAAATCAGCAAAAAGCTGCTGCATTTCCTGCTCGGATTTCAGGTATTGCTGCTCGGTGTAGTTTTTCGGCCGACGCTTGTCATCCAGAGTAAAACCATCATGAATGGCAACGCGTATTTCATGCGCCGGAAAATCCTCTGGCTGCAAAAATACCACTTCATTGGTCGCGACCAGCGGTAAGTCATGCTGCTCTGCCAACGTTACGGCTTTCTGAATGTATAGCTCTTCATCGGCGCGACCAGTGCGGATAAGCTCCAGATAAAAACGCTGCGGAAAATACTGCTGATAAAAGGCCGTTAATTCATTTACCGACTGCTGATTTTCTTTCAGTAATGCCTTACCCAGTAAGCCGTCTTTACCAGCCGATAGGATAATGACACCCTGCGCATACTCGGCTAGCCAGTCATGCTCTATCTGAGGTTTACCGTCGACATGCCCACGCAGATAAGCTTTAGAAATAAGCTGGCTTAAATTCTGATAACCTGTGTTATCTGCCGCCAGCAGTAACATGCGGCTACTTTCACTACCAAACAAAGGGTGCTGCACATAGCAGTCAACGCCTACTATGGGCTTAATTCCAGCATCGTGCGCTGTACTGTAAAAGCGTACCAGACCGCAAAAGTTCATTTGATCTGTCAGCGCCAACGCCGGCATATTCAGCTTTTGCGCAGCTTTAACGATAGGTTTGACCTTGGCAACCCCATCCACCATCGAGAAATCGCTGTGTACACGCAAATGAATAAATGCCGGGCTACTCATATGCTTTGCTGCTCCAGTACCAGCCTGACAGGTTTAAAACTGCGCCGGTGCTCAGGTAAGACACCATATTGTGCAATAGCAGCCAGATGCGCTGCAGTGGGGTAACCTTTGTGATCAGCAAAACCAAACTGCGGGTGTTCTAGATGTAAAGCCTGCATTTCTTCATCACGCGCCACTTTGGCTAAAATAGAGGCCGCACTGATTTCAGGCACCAGCAAATCGCCTTTAATAACAGCCGTAGCTGGTAGGCCAAATTCTGTGGTACGGTTACCGTCAACCAACACCCATTCCGGTTGAATCGTTAAAGCGGCTACGGCACGGCGCATAGCCAGCATGGTGGCATGCAGTATATTAAGCTGATCGATTTCCGCCGGTTCTGCCCTGCCCAGAGCCCAACACAACGCTTGCTGTTTAATTTGGGCTGCCAGTTCAATACGACGTCTTTCGGACAGTTTTTTTGAATCGGTCAGGCCAGCGACAGGTCTGGCTGGATCCAGGATAACAGCAGCCGTCACCACAGCACCGATAAGCGGGCCACGGCCAACTTCATCTACACCACAAATTAGCCTGACGTCAGGCCGCTGGTACAACATCATTGTTCACTACCTGTAAAATAGCCTGCGCTGCCTTTACGCTGGCGTCGCATTTTATGCGTTGATGAATGTCCCGGTATTGAAGCAGCAGCGACTGCCGGTCAGCAGACAGCAACGGCAGCATAGCGGAACTGAGCGCCTGCGGTGTTACCTCATGCTGCAATAACTCTGTGACCATGCCGTGTCCGGCCAGTAAATTAGGCAAACTAAAATGTGAAAGCTTCACCAGACGTTTACCTATCTGATAGGTCAGCCAGTTTGCACGGTACGCCACGACCATCAGGCATTTCGCCAACATAGCTTCCAGAGTAGCGGTACCTGAGGTAATAAAAGTCGCATCAGACGCCAGCAGCACCTGACGCGCCTGGCCGGTAAAGCTTGTTACAGCCAGCTCTGGTGCCAGCTGTTGCTTAATGGCATTGAATTGCCCGGCTTTAGTTTCTGTAACCATATTAGTTACAAACTGCAACTGCGGTATTTGCTGCTGCAGTAATAATGCCGCTTGAAGAAAATCCGGTGCCAGCAGTTTAATTTCGTTAGTGCGGCTACCAGGCATAATAGCCAGCACCGGCCTCGCCGGATCAAGCCCCAGCTCAACTTTAGCCTTAGCTTTGTCGACATCCAGCGGCATATTGTCCGCCATCGTATGGCCAACAAAAGTACAGGGTACCTGATACTTATCGTAAAAGGCTTTTTCAAACGGTAACAATGACAACACCATATCCGTTGCCGCTGCAATTTTAAAAATACGTTTATGTCGCCAGGCCCAGACAGACGGGCTGACATAATGTACGGTTTTAATCCCGGCCTGTTTCAGTTTAAGCTCTACCGGCAGGTTAAAATCGGGCGCATCGATACCAACAAAGACATCGGGCTTATCAGACAACAATGCCGCCAGGATTTCACGCTTCACCTGCAGTAAACGTGGCAAGCGGCCTAGCACTTCCACAATGCCCATTACCGCCAGCTCTTCCATATCAAACAGGGCATTAAATCCAAGAGCCTGCATGCGCGGCCCGCCAATACCGTAAAACACCGCATCCGGGTGTTGTAGTTTAAGTGCGGTTATCAGGTCGGCACCTAAAATATCGCCGGAGTGTTCCCCGGCGATAATGGCTATTTTCAGTGTTTTATCCGCTGGCATCAGCGCACTATGCCTCTGCTGGCGTTGGCTATGAAGTCAGTAAACAGCTTAAGCTCGGGCACCTCTGCTGCTTTTTCTTCCAGCGCGGCCAGGGCTTCAGCTACCGTCTGGCCTTTGCGGTACACTTCTTTGTAAGCGCGACGTATTTCCAACAGCGCTTCGCTGCTATAGCCACGGCGTTTGAGGCCCTCGGTATTAATACCGGCAGGCACGCAAGGGGCACCGTGCACCATCAGATATGGCGGGACATCTTTTAATACGATAGAACCACCACCACAAAACGCGTGAGCGCCAATATGCACAAACTGATGCACACCGGTCATGCCGCCCAGAATAGCCCAGTCGCCTACATGTACATGCCCGGCAGCCTGAGCACCACTGGCGAAGATGGTGTAATCACCAATCACGCAGTCATGAGCAATATGGGTGGTGTTCATAAACAGATTATGGCTGCCAATAATGGTTTTACCCTGATCCTGGATAGTACCACGGTGCACTGAGCAGCCTTCACGAAACACATTGTAATCACCGACAATCAGCTCGGTTGGCTCACCTTTATACTTCTTGTCCTGACAATCTTCACCGATACTGGCAAACTGAAAGAAATGATTGCCTTTACCAATAGTACTAGGCCCTTTAATCGCCACATGCGATTCCAGGACACAATCATCGCCAAGCACAACGTTAGGACCGATATAACAAAACGGACCAACTTTTACATTCTTGCCAAGCTTGGCACTGGCATCAATTACCGCTGTTGGATGGATCACGTTAGAGCTCTCTTCTGGCACACATCAGCTCAGCCGAGCAGACAATCTGGCCTTCAACTTTTGCTTCGCCGTAAAACTTCCACATGTTGCGGCGCTCTTTCAGAAACTTCACTTCCAATACCATGGTGTCACCGGGTAACACCGGCTTTTTAAAACGAGCTTCGTCAATGGCAGCAAAAAGATACAATTCGTTTTCAGACCGCTCTGTCACCGTTTTAAAACCCAGAATACCGGTAGCCTGTGCCAGCGCTTCCAGAATTAATACACCAGGAAAAATGGGCATACCGGGGAAATGACCGGTAAAAATAGGCTCATTCACCGTGACATTTTTTATTGCTGTCAGGCTTTCACCTGGCGTGTAATCCAGCACCCGGTCTATTAACAAGAATGGATAACGATGTGGCAATAAAGCCATAATTTCCTGGATTTGCAGGCTGTTAAGTTGGTTAGCCAAAGCTATTCCTCTGTCTGGTGGTCAGCATCCTGTGCTGGTAACACAGTGGCAAGCTGTTTTTCAAGTTGCTTAACCCGCTGATATAGTTGATCTATTTGTCGTAACTTAGCCGTATTTTTACGCCACTCTTGATTAGTGGTAGCAGGAATACCCGACGAGTATATGCCTTTTTCTGTGATCGGCTTCATTACCATTGCCATGCCAGTAATATTGGCACCGTCACAAATTTCCATATGACCGTTAATAACCACTGCGCCACCTATTATACAGTAGCGTCCTATTTTGGTACTGCCCGCAACAACAGTACAACCGGCTATAGCGGTATGATCGCCTATTTTTACGTTATGAGCAATCTGGCATTGGTTATCAATAATGACATTATTACCAATGATGGTATCTTCAATCGCACCACGATCTATGGTCGTATTAGCACCAATCTCAGTATCGTCGCCCAGAATGACGGTGCCGGTTTGCGGGATCTTCAGCCAGCTGCCGCGTTCGTTGGCAAAGCCAAAGCCATCAGCACCTAACACGGCACCACTGTGAACAATACAGCGCTGACCAATACGTACGCGGTGATATACCGTGGCGTTAGCCCATATTTTGCTATTGTCTGCAATACTGGCCTGTTCGCCGATAAAACAGCCAGCACCCACCTGGACATTGTTGCCAAGTTGCACGCCGGCAGATATTACAGCATTGGCGCCAATGGCAACGTTATCGCCAAGCACTGCAGTGTCGTCAACAACAGCTGTAGGATGAATGCCGCAAGCAACCGCAGGTGTATTGTCCAGCAACTGCGCAACACGAGCGAAAGCCGTATAAGGATTGGCAACTACCAACGCCCCCACACCCGGGGCTACAAAAGAAATGTCTTCCTGAGTAATCAGTACCGCTGAGGCTGCGGTTTCTGAGAGAAATTTCCGATATTTACTGTTGGAGAGAAAACTGATTTGCCCAGATTGAGCATTTTCCAGTGTCGCAGTAGAAGTAATTTGGCAATCTGCATCACCAATCAGCTGAGCGCCTAAGCGCTCAGCCAGTTCAGAAAGAATAAAACGTGCCATTATTTTGCTTTGCTTACCTGAGCAACAACTGCTTCAGAGATATCAAATTCAGGCTTGGCATATACTGCAGCGCCAGAGTTTAATACCATATCGAACTTTTCACGCTCAGCCACTACATCAATTGCGGCTTTAATCAGCGCCAACACTTTATTGCGTTCTTCAGCCTGACGGGTACGGATTTCTTCATCCAACGGACGTGCCAACTGCTCATATTGCTGGCGCTGGCTGGTTACAGTAGCTTTCAGCTCTTCTTGCTGTTTTTCGCTCATTGTCGGGCCATCGCGGCGCAACTTCTCAATGTTGAAACCGATGTCTTTTTCCAGCTTACCAACGGCTTCAATACGCTGGGCAAACTCGTTTTTAATCGTTTCCTGCATAGCTGCTGACTGAGGGATTTTAGCGGCAACCGCCTGAACATCAACATAAGCAATTTTCATTTCTTTAGCGGCAACAGTGCCAGCCATCAATAAACCTGCAACCAGAATCATTGCCGATTTTACTGCACGCATATTTAACATCTTTTATTCCCTATTTTTTCTAATCTAGAATGTTGTACCAATATTGAAACTAAAGTTCTCTTGTAAATCACCTTCCTGCTTTTTAATGATTTTTGCCAGGCTGAAGGTGAGCGGGCCCATAGGCGAAATCCACTGTAAAGATACACCAGCTGTCGCCCGAAACAAACCAGCATCTGAATAATCTATCAGCTGCGGTTGTTGCTGGCTGGTCTGAATTTGTCGCAGACCATTGTAGCGATTAATATCAAACTCTGTATCCCAAACATTACCCGCATCAACAAACAGGCTGGTTCGTACTGAGTTACGGTAGTCGTCACTTAAAAACGGCGTTGGTGTAATAAGCTCCAATGTTAACACTGCCAGCGCATTACCACCTATCGAGCGTTGCGATACCTGATAGCTGTCATTTTCCGGACCACTTGGGTAACTACCTGCACCTGTGCCGCTACCAGGTAAGCCTGGTACTGAGTCAGCATAGCGGTAAATAGCATGCGGACCGATTATACGGCTTTCAAAACCACGCAGATTCTGGCCACCAGCATAGTAGTTCTCGATAAACGGTAAGGTATAATCATAGCCATTTTTATCGCCGTAGCCGTTACCGTAGCCCAGCTCTATTTTCGACAGGAATGACCAGGCATGGTCATTGCTCAGCGGAATATAATTACGTGCTTCAAAAGACGTTTTAAAGAACTGTAAATCAGAATTCGGGGTACTGGCTTTAATGCTAGCGCCAAGGTAATGGCCAGCTGTGGGGAACAAGCCCCGGTTCAGTGTACTGCGAACCCAACCTGCAGTTAACTCATAGTTGGTAAAGTGGTATCCACCATCCGGATTCTGTGCATCCAACAAGACTGCCCGGAAGTGGCGTAGCTGATCGTACTCGTTGATCGAGTTGATTTTGTTAACGACGTAGTTAGCACCGAAGTTTAAACGGTTGTATTCATTAATTGGGTAGCCTACGTTGGCACCAAAACCATAACGCGTCTGGTTATACGCTTCCAGGTTAGAAGATGCGCTGCTGTAGTCAACATCAGAGTAGAATACCTGGCCACCCAGGCTGACACCATCCAGCGTGAAATAAGGATCGGTGTACGTCATGCTGATAGATTTTTGATACTTATTAGTATTCAGGCTAATGCCGGCGCTGTTACCGGTACCAAAGAAGTTCTCTTGCTGCACGCCAATCTGGAACGACAACCCCATATAGTTACCGTAAGAAATACCGGCATTGAAGCTACCTGATGGCTGTTCTTTTACCGTAAAGGCAACATCAATCAGGTCGTCTTCGCCAGCAACGGGCAGCGTTTCAAACTCTACGCTTTCCATATATGGCAGACGCTGAATACGGTTTTTGGATAATTCCAACGCATCATTAGACAGCCAGGCACCTTCCATCTGCCGCAGTTCACGGCGCAATACTTCATCTTTAGTCGTGGCGTTACCTTTCATATCAATACGGCGCACATATACACGTTTGCCCGGATCAACGCTGATCGTCAGCTCCACTTCTTTGGTGTCATCATTAATTTGCGGGATAGTACGCACTTTGGAATTAGCATAACCAAAACGCGCCAGCAACTTAGCAATACTTTCTTCGGTGTAGGTCACTAAAGCACCATTATACAGCTGACCTTCCTTTAACGGCATAATTTTGGTGATAAAGTCTTCCTGGCCAATCAGGTCACCAACAAACTTAACGCCTTTAATGGTATATTTTTCGCCCTCAGTCACGTTAAGTGTGACATATACCGATTCTTTATCCGGGCTGACCGACACCTGTTCAGAGTCGACTTTAAAGCGTAAGTACCCTCTGTCGAGGTAGTAGCTGTTAATCTTTTCAATATCGCCCTGCAGGGTTTGCTTCTGATAACGGTCGGATGACATAAAGCGCCACCAGGGCAAGTCTTGTTTTGATTCGATATCCTGCAGTAGTTCTTCATCGGAAAACAGCTTGTTACCAACGATATTAATCTGACGAACTGAGGCTGGATCACCCTCTTCGAACTTGATTTTCAGGTTTACCCGGTTACGAGGCAGATATGTTACTTCAATATCTACCTTCGCCTGATATTTACCAACACCGTGATAGAATTCTGTCAGGCCATTTTCAATACTCTTCAGTATTGTCTTATCCAGAGGTTCGCCTACTTCGACCTTATTACCAGACAAGCTTTCTGTCAGTTGGTCTTCTTTAATGTCTTTATTACCATCAAATTCAATCGCATTGATTGTAGGGCGTTCACGCAACCGATAGATAACAGTATTGCCATCACGAAAAACTTTTATATCGTCAAAGTGACCCGCAGCATACAGTGTACGGATACTGCGTGACAGATTAAATTCTGTAATGGTATCACCCACGTTAAAGGGCAGATTATTCAACGCCGCACCCAGCGCCACGCGTTGCAGGCCTTCTACCTGAATATCCTGAACCGTAAAAGATTCTTCAGCGAGCACCGAGCTACTGGCAGAGGCAAGTAACATCGCAGCTACTAATCGTTTAATTGTCATTATTTGAACTACTTATGATTAGTTATTTACAATCGAGAAATATCGTTGAGCAGCGCAATTCCCATTAACGTCAGCAGGATTAGCGCCCCAAACCGGAAACCTATTTCCTGCGTCTTTTCAGAGACAGGTTTACCACGCATTAGTTCCAGCAGCATATACATTAAATGTCCGCCGTCCAGTACCGGTAATGGCAGCAAATTAATGACGGCTAAGTTAACACTTATCAGCGCCAAAAACGATAAAAAAGCAACCAAACCTATACTGGCTGTGGTGCCGGCACCTTGGGCAATCGAAATAGGGCCGCTAAGGTGTTTGACGGATACATCGCCGGTGACCAGCTTGCCTATCATGGAAAAGCTCAGCCGCGTCAACTGCCAGGTATGCGCCAGCCCTGCGCCGATAGCATCAAACACACCATAGCGTTGGGTATACAACACGCCATCAGGCCACTCACTGACTTTCGGTGAAACACCCAGCATACCTTGCGAGAAACCATCCTCCGTTTCAACCCGTCCGGGCGTTACCTGCAGCTCAATCTCTGTGCCGTCACGCAACAACCCTATATTCAGTAGCTGTTCCGGTGAGTTGCTGACTATGGTTTGAATTTGTGTCCAGTTATCGATGAGCTCATCATCGATACGCAAAATTTTATCGTCAACGCGGATACCGGCTTGTTCCGCCGCAGAGTCTGGTGCAACTGCTGCAATTTCCGTCAACGCCTGTGGCCGGGCCAAATTCAGCCCGAGGCTACTGAACACGCTTTGTTTCTCTGGGTCAAAACGCCAGTTGCGGGTATCCAGTATCACGGTATGCTCTTGCAGCGTAGCAACATCTTTCAGGCCTACTGTAATACTCTCACTGCCAATTTGCTCTACCAGCAGCAGATTCACACTACCTGCATCCGTTGCAGAATGTTGATTCACAGACACGATCTGCTGCTGCGCTGTCATGCCAGCCTGTGCTGCAATAGATTGCGGCTCAATTGAGGCAATGATCGGGCGCATCGTTTGTACCCCGAGCATATACATCAGCCAGAGTGCAAATACGGCAAAGATGAAATTGGCAGCGGGGCCGGCAGCAATAATAGCCATACGCTGCCAAACCGTTTTATGGTTAAACGCCAGATCTTTAAACTGTGGCAGCACCGGATCTACCCGTTCATCCAGCATTCTTACATAACCACCAAGTGGAATAGCGGCAATAACGAATTCTGTTCCTTGCTTATCCCGCCAGCGCAGCAACGCTTTACCAAAACCGATAGAAAAACGTTTTACCAGCACGCCGTTTTTGCGGGCGACCCAGAAGTGGCCGAACTCATGCACTGTGATCAGCACACCCAGCGCGACTATAAACGACAGTAAATTCCAGATCGCACCGGACATCAGGACAATTTCCTCAGTTGTTGTTGGGCATGCACTCTAGCTTCGTTATCAAGCGCCAATATATCATCCAGCGTGCTGACACGGAAGCCAGTGTATCTGCTAAGACTCAGCGCATTAACGCGTGCAATGTCAGTAAAGCGGATCTCGCCAGCTAAAAAAGCTGCCACAGCAACCTCATTTGCGGCATTCAACGCCGTCGTGGCCCCTTGGCCGTCAGCACAGGCTGTCATTGCCAGATAAAGATTGGGGTAACGCTCAGGCTCAGGCTCGGTAAAGGTAAAATCACGCATTTGCTTAAAGTTAAGCGGGGAAACCGGGCTGGCAATACGCTTTGGGAACGCCAGAGCGTGGGCAATCGGAGTACGCATATCCGGCTGGCCTAACTGCGCCAGTACCGAACCATCGGTGTACTGCACCATGGAATGAATAATGCTTTGCGGGTGAATAACCACTTCGATATCACTGGCCTGACAGTTAAACAGCCAGCGCGCTTCTATAAATTCCAGGCCTTTATTCATCATGGTTGCACTGTCGACAGAGATTTTATGTCCCATACTCCAGTTTGGATGTGCAACCGCCTGGGCCGGTGTAATAAACGGAAATTCGGCTAAAGGAGTATGCAGAAAAGGCCCGCCACTGCCGGTCAGCAATAGTTTACCGATGCCGAAGTGTTGGATTTTTTGATCGTGGGTATGTTGCTGTAATGCTGCAGGCAGACATTGGAAAATAGCATTATGCTCACTGTCTATAGGCAGCAAGGTTGCCCCATGTTGCGACACCTTACTAATGAACAGCTCACCGCTCATTACCAGCGCTTCTTTGTTTGCCAGTAATACTGTCTTACCCTGTTCAACCGCCGCTAATGTCGGCAATAAACCTGCAGCACCAACAATGGCGGCCATCACGATGTCAGCATCTGTGTGTGCAGCCAATTGGCACAGGGCGTCAACGCCTGTTAATACTTCAGTTGGGCAACCTGCCAGCTTCAGCTCAGTCGCCAGCGTCTTTGCCGCCTGTACATCCAGCATAGCGGCATAACGTGGTTTGAATTGCAGGCATTGCTGCAATAGCTTTTTACACTGGCTGGCCGCGGTAAGCGCCAGCACCTGATAAGCTTCAGGATGTGCAGCAAGCACAGACAAGGTACTGACACCAATAGACCCGGTAGAACCCAGGATCACCACATTACGCATCAGTAAAAGCCGCCATACAGTGCCACGATAATGGCAAACAGCGGTGCCGTAGCCGTCAGGCTGTCAATACGGTCAAGGATACCACCGTGGCCAGGGAGAAAAGCGCCACTGTCTTTCTTACCTGCCACACGCTTAAACATGCTTTCGGTTAAATCACCAAATACTGACAATACTGTCAGCAACAACGCCGAAACGTACCAAATACCGGTTTGCGCTGGCCAGTCTTGCAGCCACGCCACGATAGTTACAACTATCGCGACCAGTGCCAAACCACCTAGCATTCCTTCGACTGTTTTACCCGGGCTGACTTTGGGCAGCAGTTTATGTTTGCCAAACGGCTTACCGACAATATAGCCACCAATGTCGGCTGCCCATACCAGCGCCAGCAGACAGAAAATCAACCAGGCGCCGGTAAAATTCGATGCGGCGTAATCAGTTGAACGGATAAACAATACTGCTACCCAGGCCGGTACTAACGTTAACCACCCCATCAGCGCTTTGCCCCAGTCGCTTCCCGCCCATAATTTCTGACTTTTGGGGTAAGTTAATACTAATACTATTGCCAGTACCCACCAACCAATGCCTGCCAAAAGTAACGTGCTTAACAATACATTTTGCTCTACCGGCCAATGCAGCGGTGCAGGCCATTGCCAGTACAGCAGTGCTAAAATAATGGCCGTAAGCATGACATATACCCAGCGCATAGCCTTGCTGGCAAGACCACACAAGCCACTCCATTCCCAGGCGCCAAGTAAAAATGCGGCGGAAATAAACAGTGCAAAGCCGGCCAGCGGTAAATAAAACACCGCCATCAGAGCCAGGGGCGCCAGAATCAGCGCAGTAATTACCCGTTGTTTAAACAATATCGTTATCCTTTAGCTTGCAGCGCCAGTTGCCGGACTTGTTCCCCGGTACAGCCGAAACGCCGCTCACGGTTGACAAAAGCAGCTATTGCTTCAGAAAACACCTGCTGATCAAAATCAGGCCACAGTGTTTCTGTAAACCATAGCTCGGCGTAAGCCGCCTGCCACAGTAAAAAATTGCTGATGCGTAAGTCCCCGCCTGTACGGATCAACAAATCCAGTTCAGGTTGGTCATGCATCTGTACTTGCTTAGCGAATAGCTGCTCATCTATCTGCTGCGCATCCAACACGCCCTGGCCAACTTGCTTTGCCAACTCCCGGGCGGCATTAACCATGTCCCAGCGCCCACCATAATTGGCGGCAATATTCAGTGTCAGCGCAGTGTTGTCAGCTGTAAGTTGTTCTGCCTGAGCAATACTTGCGCGTAATTTATCGCTAAATGCTGATAAATCGCCAATAATTTTCAACCGAACGTTGTGTTTGTGCAGTGTTTTTACTTCACTTTGCAACACCATCAGAAACAATTGCATCAGTGTTGATACTTCATCTTCCGGACGTCGCCAGTTTTCACTGCTAAAAGCAAATAATGTCAGTGACTGTATACCCAGTTCCCGACAAAAACTAACACTGCGGCGTACAGCTTCTACACCTTTTTTGTGGCCCCAAACCCGTGGTTTTCCCTGGCGCTGCGCCCAGCGGCCATTGCCATCCATAATAATTGCCACATGTCTTGGCAAACTTTGCGCTTCGAGCTGCGTCATTGCAGTCATAGGTGTGCTCTGTCCTTCCACAGATTCATCAGACGACTTCTGATTAATCTTTTTGCCATGCAAAATAAAATGCCAAATAGAAAAAAGCGCCGTAAAGCCCGAGCGTCACGACGCTAATTCTGTAACATGGCAGTGTAATTTACACTTCCATTAATTCTTTTTCTTTCTCCGCTAATACTTCATCAATCCGTTTGATAAAGCTATCGGTGATTTTCTGAATTTCATCTGTTGCACGACGCTCGTCATCTTCACTGATTTCTTTGTCTTTTTGCAGTGCTTTTAAATCAGCATTGGCGTCGCGACGGATATTACGCACAGCGACACGTCCACCTTCAGCCTCATTACGCACCAGTTTCACCAGGCTCTTACGGCGCTCTTCAGTCAGCGGTGGCAATGGCACACGGATAACGGTGCCAGCAGACATTGGGTTTAAACCTAAGTCAGATGCCATAATGGCTTTTTCTACCGCAGCAGTAAGGCTCTTATCAAATACGGTGATAGCCAGTGTACGGGCATCTTCTATCGATACGTTACCCACCTGACGCAGAGGTGTATCTGCGCCGTAATAAGACACCATAATGCCGTCAAGTAAGCTGGGGTGAGCGCGACCAGTACGTACTTTGGTTAACTGGCCTTTCAGCGCTTCCACGCTTTTTTCCATCCGTACTTTGCTGTCTTTAATAATGTCGTTAATCACGATCTGTATCCTTTTTTTATTCGTTGCAACTGTTTACAGATGCAGTACCAAGCCAGGTAGTTTACTGTAAATTTTCTGCGTGGTCGATTACTGTGCCTTCCTGCTCGCCCATAATCACGCGTTTTAAGGCGCCGGCCGTGTTCATATTAAACACACGGATCTGCAGATTGTGATCCCGCGCCAGCGTAAATGCAGCCAGATCCATAACTTTCAGCTCTTTATCCAGCACTTCAGTGTAAGTCAGTTGATGGTACAGCGTTGCCGTAGGATCTTTCACTGGATCCGCAGAGAACACCCCATCTACTTTAGTGGCTTTTAATACGGCATCTGCTTCAATTTCAATACCGCGCAAACAGGCTGCAGAATCGGTAGTAAAGAACGGATTTCCGGTACCGGCAGAAAAAATCACCACCCGGCCCGACTTTAACAAACTAATGGCCTCGGCCCAGCTGTAGTTATCACACACACCGTTTAATGGGATAGCGCTCATCATACGGGCATTAACGTATGCACGGTGTAAAGCGTCGCGCATTGCCAGCCCGTTCATGACCGTGGCCAGCATGCCCATATGGTCGCCGACTACACGGTTCATACCGGCTTTGGCTAAACCCTCACCGCGGAAAATATTGCCACCACCAATAACAATACCCACCTGAACACCCAGTTCAACCAGTTCTTTGATTTCCTGCGCCATTCTGTCGAGCACTTTAGGGTCAATACCAAAGCCTTCTTCCCCCATCAGCGCTTCGCCACTGAGTTTTAGTAATATTCTGCGGTAAGTCGGTTTTGGGTTCGTGCTCATGACATCCTCGTAGTACTGGATAAAGTTAGGAATGTTGCGGATAAAAAAACCGCGGCTCAGTCAGTAAGACTGAAAGCCGCGGTTATTCTAGCGTTTTTTGCCGTCAGGCAGAAGAATAAATTACTTCTTAGCGGCTGCGATTTGTGCAGCTACTTCTGCAGCGAAGTCTTCTTCTTTCTTCTCGATACCTTCACCCACTTCTAAGCGAATGAAAGAAACAGCTTTCGCGCCGTTTTGTTTCAGGAATTCACCGGTAGTGATAGACGGATCTTTCACGAATGGCTGACCTGTTAAGCTCACTTCGCCAGTGAACTTACTCATACGGCCTGCAACCATCTTTTCAGCGATTTCTTTTGGCTTACCAGAGTTAACCGCGATATCGATTTGGATTTCGCGCTCACGCTCTACTACTTCAGCAGAAACGTCTTCCGGGTTAACATAGCCTGGGTTGTTAGCAGCAATGTGCATAGCAACATCTTTAGCGATGTCTTCGTTACCGCCTTCCAGTACTGCTAATACGCCGATACGGCCTGAGTGCACGTACTGGCCGATAACAGCACCTTCAACTACTGCAGCGCGACGTACGTTGATGTTCTCACCGATTTTCGCAACTAAAGTAGCACGGGTATCTTCAACAGAAGTACCATTTAAGTCAGCAGCTAAGATAGCTTCTGCAGTGAACAGCTTGTTAGCGTGTGCTAAATCAGCAACCGCGTTAGCGAACGCCAGGAAGCTGGCATCGCGGGCTACGAAGTCAGTTTCGCAGTTAAATTCGATAGCTAAACCGATACCGTTACCAACGCGAGTGATAATAGTACCTTCAGCAGCGATACGGCCTGCTTTCTTGGCAGCTTTGGCCAGACCACTTTTACGCATGGCATCGATTGCTGCTTCAATATCACCAGCAGTCTCTTCCAATGCTTTTTTACAATCCATCATGCCAGCGCCAGTGCGCTCGCGAAGTTCTTTAACTAAAGCGGCAGTTACAGCCATGGGAGCTTCCTCGTAATAATTCTGGTTGGACAAACAGGGGCCGGGGCCCCTGTCGCAATTTTGCACTGTTTAGCGCAAGCTTAGCCTGCGCTAATGACAGAGAAATTACTCTGCTTCAACGAAGGCTTCGGCTTCAGCCTGTACTTCGATGTTTTTGTCACGACCTTCCAGGATAGCCTGACCTACAGCACCCAGGTATAACTGGATAGCGCGGATCGCGTCATCGTTACCTGGAACTACATAGTCAACGCCTTTTGGATCAGAGTTGGTATCAACGATAGATACAACCGGAATACCCAGGTTGTTAGCTTCTTTGATCGCAATGTGTTCATGGTCAGCGTCGATCACGAACAGCACGTCTGGCAAGCCGCCCATGTCTTTAATACCGCCTAAGCTCTTTTCCAGCTTATCCATTTCACGGGTACGGTCTAAAGCTTCTTTTTTCGTCAGCTTGTCGAAAGTACCGTCCTGGCTTTGCGCTTCCAGATCTTTTAAACGCTTGATTGACTGACGTACTGTTTTCCAGTTAGTCAGCATACCACCTAACCAGCGGTGGTTTACGTAGAACTGATCAGACTTAATTGCAGCTTCTTTGATAGCTTCAGAGGCAGCACGCTTAGTACCTACGAACAGGATTTTGCCCTTTTTCGCAGCAACTTGCTGAATGAATGCCAGTGCATCGTTCATCATAGGAACAGTTTGTTCCAGGTTGATGATATGTACTTTGTTACGCGCGCCGAAAATGAATGGCTTCATTTTTGGGTTCCAGTAACGGGTTTGGTGACCGAAGTGCACGCCCGCCTGGAGCATGTCGCGCATAGAAACTTTTGCCATGATTTAAATTCCTGTATAAGGGGTTAAGCCTCCATGTATCCCATATGCCGACCCTGGTCTGACTGTGTTTCAGTGCAGAGCAAAGCACCCCGGAATATGTGCCGATACATGTGTGTTTTGTTTACGTTACGCCCATTAAGCAGGCTTTGGGTCTAACTAAGAACAAAATGGTTCTGTAATAGACTGCAAAGCGATTTGCTAATTTGCGGCGCGCTTTATACCATAGACACCTTACAAACACAATCAAATGTGTATTTTTACAGCAGTACTGCAGGCTCAAAGCACTGCAGGTATTGGCTAAGTATTACGAAGAGAGCAGGCATGACAGCAACCATCAAAACCCCGGCAGAAATTGAAAAAATGCGCGTAGCAGGCCGGCTTGCCGCCGACGTGTTGGAAATGATCGAGCCTTATGTTAAAGCCGGTGTCACCACCGATGAGTTGAACACCCTTTGCCACGACTATATTGTGAACGAGCAGCAGGCCATTCCGGCGCCATTGAATTATCACGGCTTCCCCAAATCTATCTGTACCTCTGTCAATCAGGTAATTTGCCACGGCATCCCGGGCGATAAGAAGCTCAAAGAAGGCGACATCATTAATATTGACATTACTGTCATTAAAGATGGCTACCACGGTGATACCTCAAAGATGTTTGTGGTAGGTAAGCCGAGCATTATGGCAGAGCGTTTGATCCGCGTAACGCAGGAATGCATGTACCTGGGCCTGAAAAAAGTAAAAAACGGTGTGCGCCTCGGTGACATTGGCCATGTTATTCAGCAACATGCCGAAAAACACAGTTACTCTGTGGTACGTGAATACTGTGGCCACGGCATCGGCGCGGTATTCCACGAAGACCCACAGGTACTGCATTATGGCAGACCCGGTACCGGTGAAGTGCTGAAAACCGGCATGTGCCTGACGATAGAGCCGATGATTAACGCTGGTGGCCGCCATAGTAAGTTGTTGGCCGATGGCTGGACAGTAGTGACGAAAGATCGCAGTTTGTCTGCGCAGTTTGAGCACACTATTCTGGTGACCGATACCGGCTGCGAAATTTTAACGCTGCGCAGCGATGACACCATTGAGCGCA
>CEVB01009499.1_pt1 | contig 27277 bp, 33 predicted proteins | sample 531381 | NCBI WGS metagenome assembly CEVB01 (sample SAMEA2622763, study PRJEB7988) | marine metagenome | biome: marine biome (ENVO:00000447); feature: surface water layer (ENVO:00002042); material: "saline water (ENVO:00002010), including plankton (ENVO:xxxxxxxx)" | depth 5 m | reverse complement strand
TTCATTTTGTCATTAACCTATCATATACTAAATCATCTAATAATTTAGCCTTTCTTTTAAGTTCAATGTTTTCGTCTTGTAATTCCATTACTCTCATTTGTAAATCATGTACTTGTTTTTGCATTTCTGCAATTTCTCTTTTTAACATTTCGTCATTTGATTTTAATATCATTTAAATTCTACCCCCGCCATTATTTCTGTTAAACATGCGACCATATTTAGTTCATGGTCAGCAACAAAACTATTCTTATATTGATAATCCGCAAGAATGAGGACTAATTGAGGAATACTTTGTGGTTGAACATATTCATTCATATTATCATATAACTTTCTAAATAAAGATGCTGGTTCCTGGTCGATATTATCTGCGACCCATTGTCTCATTAATTTAAAGTTTTTATCTTTTAAGTGACTCATTAAATCAGAAATAGAAACTTCTGATAAGGAAACTAAGATACCAGAGTCAATATGATTTGATACAGAGTATCTTTGTAACTCATTTAGTACCCTACGCCAATCTGGCATATGTTTCATAATTAATTCGGCAAGTACTGGTTCTTCAAACTTAATATTTTCTTCAGTTAGTATTTGTACACATCTTTGTAAAAAGGCCGCACATAATTCTGGCATATCTTTTTTTGCCATATTAAATTCTACTACTGAACATCTTGAATGTAAAGGTTCTATAATTCTATTTTTAAAATTACAGGTCATAATAAATCGGCAATTATTACTAAACTCTTCTATAAATCCACGCAGAGCAGGTTGTGTCGATTGTGGATTAAGATAGTCTGCCTCGTCCAGAATAACTACTTTATAACCACCTTGTAAAGAAACTGTCGATGCAAAGTGTTTTATTTTTGTTCTTAATGTATCAATGTTACCTTCTTCGGACCCATTGATTAATAAGTAGTCAAGACCTAATTCATTACATAAGGCCTTCGCAACAGTAGTTTTACCAATACCAGCAGTACCTGTAAATAAAAGATTTGGTATTTCTTTTGTTTCAAGTATCTTTGTAAAAGATTGTTTTAGTGCTTTAGGTAATACAGTATCTGCTACTGTTTTTGGTCGATACTTCTCGACCCACAGATATTCATGGTTCATTAGGATGTCCCCTGTTCTGTTAGAGTGTCGAGTGTTTTTAAATCGTGTTCACCTATTATTTCAATAAGAAAAGTTCCATTTTCTTGTTTATCTACTGTAAATGATAGGTCATATCCTTTTGATTCTAAGATGTCTGCCCTAGAACAAAATTCGTCAAATTCTTTTGCTGTTAAAGTTGCTTTCATGTTTTCTCCATAATAAAGTGTGGCCGGGAGTCCTTTCCTATTGTATAAGGACCATTTGTGCGGATTCAGGCGTCCTCTCCTTTTCCTATGGACTCCCGGCCAAGCCGCATTTATGAACCGTTGAGTTAGTCTTCGACGACTTCTTCAACTGATGGTTCTTCTACAGGTACTGAGCCTTCAGGGGCTTCTTGACCTTGAGCTGCTGATGCAGCGTTTAAGAAGGATACAATCCTACTTCTAACACCACCGACTGCCTCTAGTTCAGCACCTTCAAATCCACCACGTCTTGAACAGATATCAATAATCTGTACTACTGTTGCGATGTCTTGAAGAGAGAGTTGAGGTGTCTCTGGTTGTCCGCCTTCCATTGGAAGGTCTTGATTCATATTTTCTTCAGCCATTTTTTTCTCCTATTTGCAAATAGACTAATTTAAGAGTACCCGACCATTCGGCATACTCCATATTATCCTCATAATTTATATGAGAATTTGGTTGCATAATATATTTATACATTAAATGTTGATGTTTTCTCTAATGCGATAAAATAATTTACTGGTAAACTTTTACACACCCATTTAGAAATCAACTTAGATGATATAAAAACATCATACGCACCATGAACTAATTTCAGATTTGAAATATTCATGTGAAAGTTATAATTAAAGCCAGATGTATTCTGACCTAAATTTAATTCAAAAGTATTTGCACTGCTATCTTTAGCGTCATATACCTTTGCGATTACATCCGTTCCACCCTCGATAGAAAAATCTATGTGACCTAATACACTGGCCGCCTTTCTTATTCTACTTAAGGATTCTTCGGTAAAGTGAACTTGTACCTCTGTTTCAGGCATAGTAATATCTTTTTCTGGAGTTGTTAGAATACTAGGTTGTGCAAAGAAATATCTGACCTTATTGGTACCATCTTTAACTAACACTGCGTTTTCTTCAAACTCTAATGTTGGATTTTCTACTAAACCATGAATAGATAAAAATTCATTTAAATCGTATATACCCATTTCTTGAGGAAAGTCCTCGACAATATCTGCAATTGCCAAGATGTTCTTTGCCTCTGAAATAGTTTTTATTTGTTGTCCTGGTTTTAAAACCATATTTGCATTTATTGTAGCAAAGTTGGCCATCAAATCTAAAGTATTATCCGATAATTGCATACGCATCTCCATAATTTATATTGGTTAATATTATATCACACATTTTAGTTTTTGTAAACCTTTGTGTGACTCTCATTTTGGTCATGTACATGTAAAGCAATGATAGCGTAATGTAGTATTTTTAATAGGTCTTTCCTATTATATCCTTCTTTTTTGCCGTATCGTTGAGCATATTTCAGCACATTTCCCAAAGCAAAACCCATACCATGACCACAGTCAATAATAAATTCTGTTGACTGAAAATTACTTTTACTGTAATGTCCGTCATAGGTTTTACTTACATAATTTAGGAGCTCTTCAATTAGAGCTCCCTCGTTAAATTTAAAGTTAGTTTTAGTCATAATCTGTATCTGTATCAGGGAGTTCGACCTCTTCTAATCCTACACCAGCATCAACTTTAGAATATAAATCTAAGAATGCCGCCTTTGTATCATCGTCAAATCTTGCGATACATAGGTCAATTGATTTCATTCTATCATTAAAGATAGAGAATGTTTGAACTATGTGACATAATCTTCTAGTAGATATTACTTCATCTACACCGTCATCGTAGAATGTTTTTCTAATAATGTCGGCCCATGTAACTAACATATCAGCAAAGTCCTTATCTGTTTTGCCAAACTTTTCCATGTGTTTTGAAACTATCTTTGTTTCTACTGCCTTACTAGGAAAAGGTTGATCAATCGCAACTGTAAATCTTTCTAAAAAGGCATCATCTATTATTGTTGCCGCAGTAAATCTACCATCTTCCGATCCTTTACCTTTAGTATTTGCAGTCGCAATGACATTAAATCCCTTTGTTGGTTTTACAACTTCTCCAGTCTTTTTAACTAGAACTGGTTTACCTTCCAGTATACCTTGTAAACACATAATCTTGTTGGTCGCCCTATCAATCTCGTCAAGAAGAAGTACAGCACCTCTTTCCATTGCCTTTAGAACTGGTCCCTTTGAAAAGACAGTCTCGCCATTTATAAGCCTAAAACCACCTAACAAATCATCTTCATCTGTTTCTGGATTAATCTGTACTCTAATAAATTCTCTACCTAGTTTGGCAGCGGCCTGTTCGACCATAAATGTTTTACCATTACCAGATAAACCAGAAATATAAACTGGATAGAACATCTCTGATTTAATAATTTTTACAACATCTTTAAACGAACCCCACGGTACGAATGTTGGATCCTTAGTTGCATAGTTAGCCTCTTCGTTGACTATTGATTGCATTTTCATAGAGTTTGCTGGTACTTGTTCCACTGTATTAGATATAGTATTCCTTAATGGTTCCATTAAATTGGCAAAATCATAGGTACCAATTTTTACTCTATTGTCTTTAGTAAAAAGAGGATCCCAATCTTTACCCGTGTATCCAAACTTTTTACCAGTATCTACTACTTGAGATTTTCTAAAAGAGGTCTGATCCGGGAATGTCTTAATCAGTTCTTTAAGAATTATTGTAGTTGAAGTTTTCATCGCATTTTTCATAATATATTTACTCCTTATTATTTAAATTACTTGTCCATTATACTACATTTCATGAACAATGTAAAGTGTTTTTTGAAACTTTTTTTACTTTTTTAAGCAACGGCCGCTCCAAATTTATTCATTAAAACTTTATTTGTCTTTTTAGATTTTGCGAACTTTTTAAATGCATTTCTAATTTGTGCATCGGTTGCATCTGCATTAATTTCAAAGTCGTCTCCTTCTGTTTGTAGATGTTGTCCACCTTTAACCATATAATATGTGTTATATCCCCATAGATTTGTAAATTCTACACACTTGTTTTTTCTATACTCAGTTGCACTATCTTTTTTAAACTGGTCTAAATCTTTAACTTCTTTGTACAAAGCATTATCAGACCAAATATCATTTAGTTTCCATCTCCAATCACCAGCTGAATCGGCCATAAAGAAACCTATATTGTTAGTGTTATATCTTTTTGATAAGTTTTCTAAAAGTTTTGTGGTCATATCTTTTCTACCATTAACACACTTTATTACTTTTCCTTGAACTAACATTCTAATATCCCAGGAATTAACTTTAACATTAGGATCAGACCATCTTCCAACAGTATGTACCCCATTTGCATCTCCATCAGTAAAGGTAATAAAGTTCATCTTTTCAACTTTATGTTTATTAATAAAATTCTTTACTAATTCATGTGACACTACTAATGCCTGATTTAAAGGTGTTGAACCCCAATCTTCAAATCTGGACCTATAAGAATCATAACCTCTTGACTCATAATTAATTCTGTAATATAAATGCCTTGTTGCTGTCTCAAATTCTGATTTACTTAATTCAGATGAAACCAGTAAAGGCATAGATAAATCGTCCATGTGCATATGACCTTGTGGTAAATTTCCAAATCTATTTGTGTTTGTGTGTCTCCAACCTTCTGTAGTAAACGCATATACTTCAAATGGTATATTAACACCTTTACAAAACATAATAGTATGCATAACTTGATCAATAACATATTTCATTGAACCTGCCATAGAACCAGAAAAATCAATTATCATGATCATACCGTGATCTTTTGCGTCTGCAAGATTTGTTTGTCTTAGGAAGATATCGTCGTTTGTTTTATACGACCAAATTTTATTAACATCTAAGTTTCCGGTTTTTGCAGAAGTAGCCCTTGCCCATCTTGTGGCAGCTTTTTTCTGTTCAAATTCTTTTATTGCATTGGAAACATTTTTCTTTACATCTTTCATATAACCTGCATACTCTTGATCTGCAATGGCCATTTTCTCAAGACTTCTTAATTCCCAATATCTAGTTTCGTCATCTTTTACTGACTTCTGTGTTCTGAGTATATTCTCCTCTCTATCCTTGGCCAATGCCTTATAAGATATTATAGAACTTTTTAACACAGCCTTATCTGATTCTTGTACAATCATAGGTTGTGAACCATCTGAAAGTTGATCAACAAGTGTTTTTTCTTTACTTCTAAATATTTCGTCTGTTATTGAAACATCTTGAGAATGTTCAGGCTTATCGGAGGAAGTATTTCGTTTATTACTTTCTTCTTCTGCGTCTCCCTCATTACTTTCATTGCCAGGTACTGGTTGGTTATTTTCTTCTTGTTCTTCATTGTTACTCTCCATATCATCGTGACCCATAGACATATTTTCTTCATTATCTTCGTCACCGCTATTATTATTTGTTTCTGTTACTTCAGGTTGTTGTAAAAGTTCCTTTTGGTTTTCTTTAGTGTAGTCGTATATATCTCTAACCAGTTGAACCACATCTGCAAATGTATCAGTATTACAAGCTCTTTTATAGAATACTACCTCTTCGTCATTGAAAGGTACTTCTATTAATTCTCTTAATTTAGCCTTTAAATTAATTTTATCAATTAGTTTAGTCTGATCCCAATCTATGTTTTTTACATCTCCAAAGAAATCATTGTTTAATAATTGTAAATAACCTCTGGACATTGGTCCAACTAAACCAGCATATCTTGATTGAATTTTTCTTTCTATTCTTGCGTCTTCTATTACATTAATATAAGAACGAGGACAACCATCTAGTTTTTCAGGACTATCATGCCAACCTTCATAAGGCGTTTCTAATGCATGACCAACCTCGTGACCAATAAGTAAATCATAAACATCTTTACCCATATCTTTCCATAAAGGAAGTCCTAATTCTCTATCTTTAATATTGAACCATGCCGTTGGATAATTACCATGTTTTATAGTAATATTTTCTTTCGCAAGTAGTTTTGGTAAAACTGAATTATTATATTGTAGCATTTGTACTCCTTATTTTATGTATACATTATACTACAAAAAAGGCGTACTGTAAAGTGTTTTTTGAAAATAAATGCGTTTTTTTACGCAATCTTTGAAAAATTCTTAGATTTAAAGAATTCTATCTTACTTCTAAACTTATTTTCTAGTATATCTCCTTTATGTGATATAATGAATACATTTGTTCCATCTTCCAATGTACTTAATATCTTTGTTAGATTTTCTATACCATCATGGTCAAGACTTGAATCAAAGGTTTCATCCAATATAAGAAGATTAGTTGCCGCACTATTCTTTAATTTGGCAATCTGTCTCCAAGTGAATAATAGTGATAAGTCAATTCTTTGTTTCTCGCCTTCACTGAATGATGCATAGTTAAATGTATCTCTATGTCTTGACCTAATAGTTTCATTAAAGTTTTCGTCAAGATGAAATGCAACAAAAAAGTCCAATATTTGAAGATACTGGTTAATCAGACGATTCATTACAGGTAGATATTGTTTAATAACTTTGGTTTTTATACCAGTATCTTTTAACATTTCACCTATAACTTCATTATATGTTCTCTCTTCTACTAATGATAGTTTTGACTCAGTTGCCTTATCTTTAGTTTTTCTTAACTTTGAGAGTTCTCTTTTTGCCTTTCCTGTATCACCCGTTTGCGATGAAAGTGAATTAATCTCCGTCTGGACCTTATCAACCTCTTTCTGTAAGAGTGCGATTTTTTCATTATTAGTATTAATCTTTGATTGTCTTTGTCTCAACTTATTTAGTACATTTGTAATCTTAATACCTTCTTTTTCTGTTGTTTTTACTTCTTTCTGTAATATTTGTATTTTATCTTGTACTTCACTTGCCTGTGCCTTTAGACCATCAAGTTTTACTTTTTTAATGTCCTGAGATATTTCTTGTTCACAGGTAGGACAATTATCATTTTCGTCATAAAACCTCGCATCTTTTACCAAGGCCTTAATCTGATTGTGATAGTCTTTATCAAGGGATTTAATTTCAGAGGTTCTTTCCATAAATGCCTTATGGCTTTTCTCCTCTTCTGATATTAAAGATGTTAAATTTTTTCCCAGGTCCTTAGACTCTTTAAATGTATCATCTATTTCTTTTTTATATACTTCTATTGAATCCCTTTTCTTTTCTATTTGGTCTTGGTTAAGTGCCTCTAAACCTTTTATGTACTTTGATTGAGAATCAATTTTAGTATTAAATAAATCTATCTGATGTGAAACATCTGTAAGCGTATCTCTTAATTTAACATTACGTTCTTTTAGTAATGTATTCATTTTACTGAATATATTAATATCAAGTAAATCTTCTATGACTGCTCTTCTGGACCACGCCGGTAGTTGCATAAATGGTATAAAGGAACTACTACCTAATACAACTACTTGGTGGAAACTTTTGTGATTTAGTTTAAGTATATTTGATTCTAAGAACTTTTGATAATCCCTCATGTTAGATGACTGATTGGTCATTTTACCATTCTGCCATATTTCAAATTTATTTGGTTTTATTCCTCTAACTATTTTAAATTCTTGATTACCAATACTAAATTCTACTTCTACAATTGTTTTCTTTTGATTAATAGAATTAACTAATTGCATTTTACCAATATCTCTATGTGGTTTTCCAAATAAACCAAATGATAAGGCGTCTAGTAAAGTTGATTTACCTGCACCGTTTTGTCCTACTATTAATGTTGATGGTGATTTATCTAATTTGATTTCGATAGGGTCGTTTCCCGTGGACAGAAAATTCTGCCACTTACATGATTTAAAATGTATCATACTATATAATCTTTCCTAGTTTTTTTTGCTGTATACTTAGTGCCGGTTTTTCTTCCATAATATTCTTCAGCCTCTATACCTTTAGTACCTGATATATTTTTAGTCAAGAACAGGTATAGTGTTATCATAACTACCCAAAGAATTGGTATAAGGATAATAGCTTCCATTATTTCACCATAAAATATGTAAATATAATAGTTGATATTACCAACAATGCACATATATAAAATAATTCCATTATACTATCTCTAAGTTCTGAGCCTCGGTATAAAGTTTTCTTAACTCAACCTTTAAATGGTCTTTGTCAAGGTCAGTTTCAACTGCATCAACATACGAATCTAGTAATGTAGTAGTATCTTCAAGGGAGACTTTCTCGTCCTCTACGCTTTCTCCCAAATACTCTTCAAATGATTCTGCAATTTTAAGTTCATATGTTTCTATGTTTTGTAGTCTATCTACAAACTGATCAAACATATATAAGTCATTTTTATTTATAACAATTAATTTAATAAATTTTTTCTCGTATTGTGAAACATCTATCTTAGTGTAATCAGTTTTCTCGTCATCATATATTACCTTTTTAAACATAGTAATTGGATTTCTTATTGGTTCCACTGCTCTAGTTTCAGTATCTAATACATGAAAATATTTAGGGTCATCTACATCTGCCCAGGTAAACTCCATTTGTGAACCTAAGTAATGTACATTACCCTGACTTGATTTAGTGTGAAAATGTCCAGACAGTACCATTTCAAACCTTGAAAAAACATCTGCGTTCATACCATGTGGATTGGGTACACCAGCCATCATATCAAACCCCTTGAGTTCTAAATGCGCGCCAAGTATAGGTGCCTTACAAGTCATGGCAAACTTAGTGTATTCTTGTAGATTACCATTATTAATCCAAGGTATAACTGCAACGCCTAAACCATCATAGTCAAGGACTGTAGGTTTCATTATAATATTTACATTACTGGTAAAATAACCAAGCAGTTCCTTGAGACTACACAATTCATTTGTGTTTTTAAAATAGACATCATGATTTCCGGGTATAATATCCATGGTAATACCCATATCGCGAATAGGCTCAAGAAAATGCTTCCTATTAGCGTTGAGAGCTTTAAAGTTAACAAACTTTCTGTGTTCATAGTAATCACCTAAGTGTAGGATATGTTTAATATTATGTTCTTTTAGGTATGGAAAAAATACCTCTGCATAAAATCTTTCTTGGTACTTTAAGAATATATCTGATGAATTACGGACACCACAATGAGTGTCATTTAATATTGCGACTTTCATAATTTATACCATAAAGAGTTCTAATTTTTCTTTTTTGGCTTTTTCCTCCTGGGCAAATTCTTTTATGGCAGTATCTTTGGCCTTAACTTGAGATATTCTTTCTCTTAATGTGTCTACATAGGCGGCAGTTTGTTCTGCACCGGCCTCGTCCATACCCATCTGCACAAAATCTTCGATACCCATTTTTTCAATAAACCTAAATTTAATATCTTGTTGTTTTTTCTCTTTTGTGATTCTTCTGATAAAGGCGTAATAACATATTTGTGTAAAGTAACTAAACGCGTTTGGTTTTCCTGTTCTAGTTGCGGCCTCAATATTATAATTACCTATTGCCCTTAAACAGTTTTCTACTGCATCCATTACCATTTCTTCTCTATAAGTATATCTTACAAAGTTTGGCCTATGTGATAGTCCTTCTGCAATCTTGATAAAACATTTTGCAATGTAATCAGTGACTTTTGGTTGTGGTTTGTTTTTCTCTTTTGCTTTATGTGCCTCTACAGCGTAATCAAATACTGCCTCAGAGAACTCTTTATTATTTACATAATGTGCTTTATTTTTAGACATTTTTAATCTCCATAATGTTATATTATACTACATTTTCTGTTTAAAGTAAACCAATTTTTTTACATTTATTTTAAAAAAACACTTTACAAATCGCCAAATTTATGATATAATATATAAGTCTACCGCGAGGTTAGAGGTATACCATATTAATGTATGGTTGGGTCCTCTATCTCGGATCCTGGACCAGAAATATATTCTTCTTCAAGTATATCTTCTTCTACCAGTCTACTATATTGTTTTGTTTTTTCCATAATGTTTTTGATCATCTGTTCTGTATCTTGAACTTCATACTGTTGTTTTGAGGCTGAGTTCATAATAAATTTAGTATAGGCCGCTTCAATATCAGAGTCAATGGGTACATGTTGTATACATCTATTTTTATATAATTTAAATATTTTTTGTGACGATAATGGAAACCAGTGATTAAAAGTCAGCTGACCAAACATATTAGCGACTACAGCCACTGGTCTTTCTATTATATAATTATCTGGATTCTTTGTTTGAAGAACAGCAATAATATCGTCACCGTTAAGTAATTTAAATTGTCTTATAACCATATTAAATATTTATATCGTAAACTTTGTAGGTAAACTTTTCCTTAGTATATATTTTTATTCTTTCCGCCGCGTGTTGTAGTGTATAATTCTTTCTACTTTTCCAATGTAAGTCATCTGCAATATCATATATAGTAGTTGGTTTACCATCCGATGACTTTCTTAAACCTCTACCTATTGATTGTAATACTCTAATTTGGCTTTTAGATGGACTAGCGAAGACAATATTATGTAAGTTCCTAATATTAATACCAGTAGAAAAAGTACCCATGGAAGCAACAATAATGGCGTCTTTTTGCGTCTCAGTAATTTCACGGACCTTCTCTCTAGTATCTACATCTGTTTCGCCCGAAACATAAAATAGTTTTCTGTTGTCTTTAACTTTTTTACTTAATATATCATGTAAAGGTTTACCATGTTTTTCTACATACTGAAATAGTATTAATGTATTACCTTTACTGTCAAGTGCAAGATTAGATATAAAATTATTTCTAGGACCATATTTTACTATAAAGTCCATTTCACCTTGATAATCTCTTTTTACTTTACTATACTCTTCCTTATATTTTAAAAGTAGTATGTTTATATTTAGTTCAGCCAGGTCCTTATTATCTATTAAATTTTTAGTAGTAGTTACCTTATGAACAGGACCAAATAGGCCTTCTAATACTAACTGATGTGTTTGTGTACCATCTAAAGTACCAGTTGTACCTATTCTATATTTCGCATTAGTGCATTTCTCCATTATAGAAGTAAGTGATTTGGCCTTAAACTGATGAGCCTCGTCACCTATAACCATTCCAAAATTTTCAAACCACTTCATTGGTAACTTATATACTGACTGCCAGGTAGTTATAATAACTCTTTGAGATAAGTTAAATTTTTCGCGACCTGAATATATCCTATGACAATTTTCTTCTGTTGACCAATCATCAGTAGAGGAGTAATCATTAAAGTCAGAATACATTTGTTCTACTAAAGATGTTGTTGGTACTATAATAAGTACATTTCTATTCTTACCTTCTGTAAAATTAGGCATACTTGAATCAAGAAATGCTCTAATTGCCATGTATATAATAAGTGATTTTCCTGACGCAGTAGGACTAAGTAAAAGTGATTTTTTATTTGATAGTACATGTTTTAATGCACTCAGCTGATAATCTCTAGGTTGTATCTTGTTACCATTTGCGGTAAGTTCCAAACCTTCTGTGATGTAGTTTAAATGTATATCATCTATATCTTCGGGACTTCCGTATGTATCATTATTTTCTATAACGATATTATAATCCCTTAACTCTGCAAATTCTTTTATATAATTAAAAAGACCACAGTACATGGTTTTCTTTCTCTGGTCAAATAATCTAATTTTACCATCCCACATACGATTACGATATGCTGGCATAAATTTATAACCAGGTACAAAGAAACAGAAGTGTTCTGATAATTCTCTTTCTACACTAGGTTCTGTTTCAATGTGTAAGAACGCCTCGTTCTTCTTTTTGATAGTTAATGTTTCCATTACATTCCGCTAGTGAACTTTCTCCATTCAATCATATTCTTAATGTTCTGATGTCTCCACTTAATATTTTCAAGTATTTCTTTCAGAGTATCGCATATCTCTTGAGAGTATTGCATTTTTGCCTGATGTTCTTGTATAACAGGGTCGGCGTCATACCACTTATCCATATCGCCTTTAAGAACAGTAAGTCCATTTAATGGGTCATATTCCCATCCTTTTTCTTCTATTTCTTCTTGACTTAATTTGCCGTTATAATGCGACCATTTGTCCCTAAGTAGTACCTTAAAGTCCATATCGAGTTTTTTAAGTTTTAGCCTATTGACACTTAATAGTTCTAAGTATTTTGAGTGTAGTTTTGCGGATTGTCTGGACGAGTCATCAAGATTCATTTCATCTATTTCTGAATCTTTTTTCCACATTATATGTATTTGTTCGAGATTATTCATAATGTATATTATAACACATTTTACTGTAAAAGTAAAGTGTTATGTTATAAATTCGTATGTTGAGTATGCAAATGTTACCGTTGCCTGCAAATATTCTATTTCTGCACCTTTTACATCAAAGGCCAATTCAGATAACGCAATTGGAAATACATCTTTTATTTTTACTTTTTTAGATACATTATTATGACTATTTAATATTAAAAGTTCAGCATCTTCTTTCTGATCCTCTTTTTCATTTATACATCTATGCATCCAATTAAATGTTTCAATATAATTTTCCATATCTTCTGTCACATTAAAAGTAATTGATAAATCACCAAACTGTAATCTATCTCCAGTAAATGCCAAATTTGCACCACGATATGGTTGTGGACTTTCTGGTAATGAAATATCTGGTAATGAAATACCAGTACAAAAGTATTCGAGATTAGGAAACTTTGACCTATCTATAGAGAATTGAAATCCTATAGGACTAAGAAAGTTTTTATTAGTAGTTAATGTTGCCATATATCTATTTATACAATCCTAGCCCTTGATTAATTACTTCTCGTTTACAAACTCATTCAATTCTGAAGCAACAGAAATAATGTCCTGTGCTGAAATTGATTGGGCTGGTAAAGGTTTCTTATCGTCAGGATGATTGTCGTTGTGACTATAAGTCGCATCAACTTTCCTTTGTAAGTTATCAGTAAGTATGCCTTGAGCCATACTAAGTAAATCAGCTCTTATTTCATAGCCGCTTTTTCCATTTGCCATAATATTCCTCCTGTGTGTGTGTTTTTATTATGTACTATATTATATATACACGAAAAAAAAGGGAGACCGAAGCCTCCCTTAGGATTAGTGTAAACTAATGATTAGTCAACCATTATGTCGTCTACTCTAAAGATTCTGAAGTATTGGTTACCCCTTGCAGTGTAATCAATAGCATCTCTTGATACAAATGGATTTTCTACCATGCCGTATCTAGTTTTGAATCCTATTCTTGGTTGGAAATCATTCTCACCAACAGCTTTAACCATTGTTAGTGGAACGTATGGGCAGTAGAATAAACCTGCGTCATATGGGTTTGAACCTCTATATCCAACAAGTGCGAAATCGCCTGTAGCATATGGATCAATATATACTTTTAGTTTGCCGTTAAGAACACCAACAAAAGTATTACCTGTATCATCAACATTTAAGTTAGTTGATAATGCTGGAGAGTAGTCCATCATACCTGCAGCTGCAAGAGCAGAAGCAACATCAGAAGAACAAATAACAAAGTTACCTTTTCCTCTTCTTGTTTCTTTAGCAATAATATTTGCTTCTCTTTCTAGTTGCATGATAAGTCCTTTGAACTTCTCTACCATCCATCTACCATCTGAGTCAGTGGCTACATCAAAAGCACCTTTTAGTGCAACTGATGCTTGTTGAGCACCTAACTTAGCTCTTAACATAATTGTTCTAACAACTTCTCTGTTGATTTCTGCAAGAATTTCAGCAGATAGAATGTTAGCCAATTCGCCTTCAGCATCCAATCCATGGATAGCTTTAAGGTCTTGAGCAAGTTCCATTGTGTACTCAGCTTTTAGAGCTCTTGACTTAGCAGTTACTGTTGATTTCTCAATAGTGAACGCCATTTCGCCGAAAGAGCCATCGCCTGAACCGCCGACACCTAGTCTTTCAGCAGCCGCTGTAGTAAGACCTGTACCAACGCCACCAATTGTGTCTTCGTTGTTAAGTCCGTCACCACTTGTTGCGTCTAGCACACCTTCAAGACCAGTTACTAAGTTTGAGTGAGTACCTGTTCCTGAGAAGTCTGTATCAGCTTCGTTAAATAAAGCTTCATTACCGTCTTGTGCACTAAACTTGGATTTCATTGCAAAGATAAGTCCTGTTGGACCAGTCATAGGCTGAACACCTGCGATATCATATGCAATCAAGTTAGGCATTGCTCTTCTTACTAGAGAGATTAACACTGGATCAAAAGTACCGATATTATTTGGAGCAGAACCTGAGCCAATATTGTTAGCTGCAGCTGCCTCTGATATCATGTTACCTTGTGATTGTGCTGATTCTTCTCTAAGAGCAACTTCTTGGTTTTCCAACAATCTAGCTGTAACAGCTTTCTTGTACGGATCCTTGATCTCTGTAGCAGAACTATGTTCTAATACTGGAGACCACTTTTCGATTAATTGTGAATCTGCGTTAAACATTTTTAGTTTCCCCTATATGTTTATAATTATTTATTAAATTTAGTTATAGCTTGTGAGTATCTAGTCATTGCATCTGATAAGTCAACTTGTACTTGATCATTTCCAATTACACTTTCTACTTCATCAACTGATTCTACTATATCTTTTTGGAAGTATGATTCTTTAACAGTTCTAACTTTCATTTCAAAGTTATCTCTATTATCAAAATCAATATCTTCTACTAGTGATTCTAGTTTCTCAGCTTCTGTTTCAGCAAGCCCTGAAGATTGTTCTCTTACTATCTCAGCTCTTTCTAGTGAATTAACTGATTCGCTTAGTTTGATATTATCTTCGGTTGATTTGTTGAGTTGTGCCTCAAGTTCAGTTACTTGTTCTGATAATTCATCAACAAGGTCAACTTTACTTTCTGGTACATCAACATAATGTTCTACGAACACTTTTTGTAAAGAAGCCATAAACTCTTCTGCAATTTCAGTTCTAAGACCGTTATTAATTGCAACTTCGTTTTCTGTCATCCAGTTTTCAACTACATAGTTCAAGTAGCTATCTACTTTTTCTACTAGTGAATTCTGAAGGTCAGTTACTTCTTCTTCTAAGTTTTGCGCGTATTCAGCTTCGAGTCTTTCAACCTCTTGTGACAGCTTTGAAGTTAGAACTGCCTCAAAGATAGCTCCAGCCTTTCCTCTGAATTCATCAGAAAGTGTTGCTTCTTCTTTGACTAAGTTATCTAAATCTTCATCAAAGTCAACTGCTTCAACTTTAGCTTTAACAACCTCACCATGTTTGGTGTCAGGTCCTTGTCCGCCTGGTGCCTTAGCTTGTTTGACTTTTTTACTAGCGTCATCTACAGATTTTACAGAATCGTCTTCTGAAGTTTCGTCCACTTTAGCCATTTTGGCATAAAGCTTCTGAGCGTCTTCTTTTCTAGCTTTCTTCAACATTTCAACAGCAGCTTGAATGACTCCAGCCTTAGTTTTAGGAATAGAAACGGAAGGAGTTTCCTCTTTTACTTCCTCTTCTTCATCTTCTTCAACGTCGTCTTCGTTCTCATGCTTCTTCATGGCATTCATTTTTTTCTTGCCATAAGAACCTTCTTCAAGAGAATCCTCGTCTAAAACAATCTCATCATTCTCAACGAGCTCTTCTGTCTGCTCTTCTTGTATGTCTTCGATAGCGTTTATATCTTTATCGTCGATTGACATAGCTTTCTCCTATAGTTTAGAGTTTAGTTTAGAGAGGAAATTTTTAAAGGCTCTAATTTCAGTATCGCCCGATACTAACTTTGATTCTTTAATTTCAGTCTCAATTGATTCAATTTCTTGTGCAACTAGGACTCCATTGTTCCAAACCCAATCTACCCCCTCCATAATACCATTTACAAAGGCTTCTGGAGCGGATGGATCCTGAACAATGTCAACGGTTGATAACATAAAATCGCCACCAACATGCTGAACACCTTTCTTTTGTACAAGACTTCCCATACCACGACTAGAGACACCTAACTTTACACCACCTTCTAATAATCCTTCAACTATTTTTCCCATAGGGGTTTGCAGTATAGATGCCTTTCCTACAACATCATCTCCCTCCCAACGGAGGTCTGTGATTTTGTGCGAAACTTTATCAAGATTGATAGTTGGTCCTTCTGGGTGATTTAACTCACCGACCGCTCTACCAGTCTTTACTTGTTCTTTTATATATTTGTTAACGGCACCTTCGAGTACTTTTCTTTCATATACTCTGCCGTTTCTGTTTTTCTTGTTGGCCTGCATAAACACGCCTTCAATAATCAGACTTCTTTTGCCATTTTTAGCCTTTTCGACTATAACATCTAAGTCTGTTTCTATGTATTCTGCTATAAGCTTCATACTTCTATTTCCTCGCCCATCAGCTTAATAAAATCATTAACTGATTTTTCGGCTTCCTTTGCGTTCTTATAGTTATCTGCAAGTTTTTCACCATCTACATATGCTGAAAACTTATTACCCTTCTTGGCAATAACTACATCTAACTTCTTTCTCTTACCGCCTCTAAATGCCTTAACCTGTTTTTCTCCAGATGACAATTTTGTGGCTTTTTCTCTAAGCTCCACAAAGGATAGCATTATTATTCTTCCTCTTGTTCTTCTTTAGACCCTATTGAAGATGCAACTTCAATTTTCTTTGCGTCTAAAGCGGCAGTAAGTTTATCAGCCATAACTGTATTAAAGTTTTTACTGGCCGAAACATTATCGCCTTTTTTCAAATCATTAATAATATTTTCTACACTCATTATATTTCCTCTTGTATATATTTATAAAAAATTAATTCCTAAAACTAAAAATCAAGGTCATCATCACCATCTTCACCACCACCAGCTTCTTTTTCTTTAGCAATCTGGTCTTCCATCTCTTTCATTTCCTCATCATCCATTTTAAGAATGTGTTTAGCCACATATTCATGTGATATATATTTACCGATATATGACTCAACAGAACTTAACATATCAAATCTTTCTCTTAATATCTCTGCTTCTTTTAATTCAGAGAAATAGTTATCTTCGACATAGTTAAACTGTATTTTTTCTTTCATACTATGCCAATCATCTTTAGTAATAACACCTTTTAGCATTAACTGTGTTTTAAGTGATTGGGTAAATAGGTCAGAAAATCTTTTTCGTAATCTATCAATAAACTTTTTAAACTTGACTTCATCTCTTGAAATCTCACTTGCCCTACCTAAATTAAAACCTGATTCTTGTTCCAATCTATCGACTGGTACATTTAATGACTTATATAGTTTCTTTTGGAAGTATATAATATCATCAATCTGCCCTAGGTTCTCTCCACCTGGTAATGTAGTAATCTCAGTACCACGACCACCCTCTCTTCTAGGCAAGAAGAAATCTTCCAACATAGACATGTGTTTTTTATCATCCTTGATATTACCTGTCTTTGCATCATAAATCATTTTATTTCTATATTGACCCATAATATTTTTTAAATATTCTTCGGCCTTACCTTTAGGCAAGTTACCTACATCAATATAAAATATTCTTCTTTCAGGAGCCCTACTTATTCTGTATATAACAAGTGAGTCTTCCATCATTCTTAGTTGATTTACAGGTTTTAATGCCTTTTGTAAATAACTTAGAATTCTTTTTCTTTGTGAATCTAATACACCAGAAGTACAATAAACTATTGCATCAGGGTGTATTTTTAAACCTTGATTGTACTTACCCATTGCAGTGTCTTGAAACAGGAAGTATTCAGTTTGTTTCTTAATTATCTGCGCGCCAGTTTTTGGATCCTTTTCTTCTTCTATTTCTTTTACTTTTCTTAATTTAGTAGGATCGATATACCTTAATTCTTTAATACCATTCTTTGGATTTTTTTCATCAATAATAACATGATATGGTAATCTACCATCTACATACCATCTACGAAAAATATCATGACCATATGAATTAAAGTTTAACATTGATAATATAGTTAAAAATTCATCTTGTATTAAATTTTTAATCTTATCAGATGCATCTACTTCATCTAGCACTAATCTGACTGGAACATCATTATAGTCTCCACATATAGATTCATTTACAATATCTTCAATCGCCGCATCACACTCTGGCTGCGTTGCGATATCTCTATATTTTATAATTAAATCTATTTCAGATTTTGCTTTATCACCGTCTAAATCGAGATATGCTCCAAAATGGCCACCCGCTTGGATGACACCAGCACCATCTTCATCTGTCTTTGGTACAAATGATGGTCTAACTGGTTCTTTTTCAGAACCTTTTCTTTTTATCTCAAAACCAAACAGCGATATTCCGTTGTTTTCTGCCATATTCTAACCTCTTACAATATTGTTAGAGAGACCGAGCACGGTGGTGCTCTTTTGAAGTCTCTCTTCCAATATTATTTATAACCTCTTATGAAGTTGTATTTGATTCCCAATATTGTACTTGTAGTTCAACTGTGAACTCTTCAATTGCATTCTCATTTTCATAAGAAAGATCAATTGCACTAATATTTGTTGGGAATGTCCCTCTAAATGTATATTCTTTGACTGTATTACCTTCTTTATCAAGTTGTTCTACAATCATGTCTGCCATATAGTCATTAGGGTTGGCCAAACCAACATTTGCGTTATGTTGATTAATACCATTTGACCATCTTTCAAAGGCGTCTCTTACTTTAAAGTCAGTATCATTTATAACTGTAATATTCCACGGTTCAAATGTTCTGTCTCCTGCCATAATCAGTTTTCTACCTCTAAAAGGTACCTCTACAGGTGCGAGAACTGATGCTGGTAATTGAGCGGCCTTACACATGAAAGATGATAATTCTACATCACCGTCAGCATACCCTGGAAAGTTCAAGGTTGCCTTGAACATATTCGCACGAGCACCACCGCCAGTTAGTCTTGATTTAAAATCATCAATTCCTAAAATTGCCATGTTTCTCTCCTATTAATTACCTGCAATCTCGGAGAATGCTACCCCGGATCTTGTGGCTATAAAGTTTAAAGTTATGAAGTTGATTGACCTTGCAGGTTTAATAAATATGTCTGCAACAAACTTATTACCATCAACAACTGCTGATGTGTTATTAGTTGTATCACAAACAACCTTAAAGTCTTCACAACCTCTTCGTCCTTTTACATCTCTCAAAAATGGTTCAACTAAGTTCCTAAATTGAGCTCTAGTGAATTCATCGTTAAATTCAAATAGTTGAGCCTTAGCAGCTGAACTAATTGCTTTTTCTAATACGATAAATAATCTTCTTACATTAATTCTATCGAATGCAGAAGCTCTTCCAGCAAGAGTTTTATCTCCAAATAACATAGTTCCCTGTCCTGGGAAAGATACTAATGGATTAACTTTACCTACATAAAGTTGGTCTCTTTCTCCCGCCTTCGGGTTATGTGCAAGTTTTGCAACACCGAGTAATTGACCTCTATTCACACCTGCTGGTGAGAACCATGCGTCAGCCACTTGGTCTGTATTTGCACATAATCCAGCACATAGACCTGCAGCTCCGATATATCTAAATCCATCATTATACTTGTCATATACATATACTGCACCTGAATCAAGTGAAGCATAAGATGACGCAGTTAATTGATTTTCATATGCCAGAACATTAGCAACTGGAGTTGCCGCATTCTTTGTGTCTGCGATTGGTGGCGAAATAAATGCCATACAATCTTTTCTGTGGTCACATACTTCTATTAATTTTTCCCCTACAGTATTTTCTGTGTCAGCATCTGGAAATGCAAAGAGTAAAGATACATCAACTGTATCTGCGTCTTTAAATAGTTCCAAACCATTAACGATATCTGCGTTACTGGATCCTAAGGAAGTTGCGTCACTTCCTCCAGTTAATGAGTATGTTTTAACTGATGTTGGAGCACTAAAAGCTGCACCTGCCGCTGAAACAGTTACGCCTGTTTCTGGTAAAGTGTCATCTTTCTCTCCAAACCAGATATATTCTGATTTTAAATTTATTACTTCTTTATAATACAATGAATTTCCATTAATATCTTTAGCATCAAGTGCCTGTGATAAAAATCCAAATGACTCTAATACTTGTCCTTTTGAACCTGAAATTAATCCATCTTCATCTATTACTACTATATGAAGTTCGTCTCCTACATTGGCTGTTATGTCACCAGCGTATGGAGAAGTACCTGGAGCCTCAGCAAAGTTTCCTTTGTGATCCCAACTACTAAAACCACCGCCAGCAGTACATACCTCTACTTTTAAACTATTACCTAATACCCCTGGGCATTTTGCAAACCACACGCCATCTAAAGAGCTTAATCCTTGATAATGTGTTTCGTTTTTAATTAGAGCTGCTGTACCAGCACCGCCTGAGGCATCAACTGATACCGCGTTTAAAAGGCCTGTGCCTACTCTAGCCACTTTTAGTGAACTACCATATTTTAGAAAAGATGCTGCAGTTAAAAAGTAATCGGCCGTAACGTGGTCTGGTGTTCCGAAAACAGAAGCCAATTCGTCTTCTGATGAGACTGTTCTGATTTCTTCAACTGGACCCCAATTAAAGCTTCCGACAAATCCACCTAATGAAGATGAGACTGCCGGTACGACGTTCGTAGCGTCAATTTCTTTGACCTGAACGCCTGGTGATACTTGAAATGCCATCGCTTTATCCTCTCAAATTGAGTTAGTTAATATGTTTCATAATACGAATTTTCACTACTTATATTTATAAATAAGTATATCCTAACTATCAAACATAGACTTATAGGTATTTGGTTTTAACCATATTTCCCTATTCTTAAATTTTATTAATATATTTTTGGCCAAATTTTCTCCTGTGGCCTTTCTATAACCCTTTGTTCCTGGAGTAGAGTTAATTTCTATAAACATTGGCGGTGTTTTTTCTCTATTTTTAGATGGGAATATATCAACACCGACCCATAAACCATCAACAGCCTTTGCAGCCCTTTCGCAATGTTCTATTTCCAGGTCAGTAAGTTCTATCTTTGATGGTTTAGAACCTAGTGATACATTACTTCTAAAATCTTTTTTAACCACTGGTCTTTGTATTGCACCATGATACTTACCACCAACAATGTGTGCCCTAATATCATAATCTACAGATACCATTTGCTGTAGTAATACTCCCATATTAGGATCAAGTTTATATAATAACTGCACTGTAGAGTGTAAAGAACTCTCCGAATCTACCTTTATGACACCTACACCCAATGAACCAGTAAGAGTTTTAAGAATAATTGGATATTTACCACCTAATCTTTCCATTGCCTCTATTGCCTTTTCTGGGTGATGTACTAAAACTGTTTTAGGTTGGTTTAATTCTGCCTCTGCAAGATATAAACTCGTTCTATACTTATCAGATGTTATTTCCATACATGTACGAGTATTAACACATACTACACCAGCTCTCTCTAACTGTGTTAAGAAATCAGACCAGGCCTTCCTTTTAGTACATGGAGCTCTTACAAATACAATTGTATTTTCATCTATTAAAAACTTTCTTTCTTTTTCAGAAAGACCATCATAGATATATCTTTTATCTCCTTCTAAATCCGAATACGCACCTTGAACATCTACTTTAAATCCTTTTAGGCCTAACTTTTCGCCTTCTGCAATAAAGTCATCTGCTGTTTTTTCAGGATCATCTGGATCCTCTGGATCATCATACCACAGATAAACAAATTTATAACTTGCTTCTTTTTCTGCCTGTTCTCTAATTAGTTCGGCATACTGTTGTTGTGAATATCTTTTTTCCATTATTTTCTTTACTAATTTTCTTTTCATCTAAAACCCCTGCTTCCACTCCTGTTCGAACCATATATTACCATCTTCTCCTTTCTCACCTTTATTTATATTAGTTTTTCCGTCATCTATAAAACCAAACGGTAACATATCGTCTTGTATTTCGGCTAATCTTTCTTTGTATAACATATTCTTCATATTAATATTAGTTAAGTTTTCAAAAACATCAGTAGATGTGAACCAACCAAATAATACTAAGTTCATCATTAGGTCATCATGATTAGGTGCCGATGCCTGATATGAATTACCCTTTGAAACAAATGTACTCATTTCTATAATAGTTTCTGAATCATATATTATAAGTTTCTTTTGTTCTATTAAATCTTTTATGGTAGAACAACCTATTCTTTTTACTCTCTTTGTCATAGTGACTCCAATCGCACTACTTTTAATAGATGATTCTACAAATATATTTTCATATTCTAAATCATAGTATAAACCATTACATACTACAGCACCCTGGTCATTACTTTCTATAACAGTGTACGCCTTATTATAAATATTTGCATATTTGTATATTAGGTCAGGTAATAACATAGGTGATATCTTATTATCCCTGAATACACATACTTGTTCAAATGGTTTAGTTGTTATATCAAATACAGTAAAAGTAGAATAGTCTTGATTTCTACCCTTTGCAACATCTACTGTTATAATGTACTCATGCGTCGGGTCTGGTTCTTTATACTGAAATATATTTTCTGTATATGATATTGGATCACTTGCCTTTTGTGTTAGTAAATGATTTGCATCAATAAGTGTATTTCCTCTACCATGAAAAGAGTTACCAAACTCTTGATCAAACTGTAATTCCGAAGTATTCGCCACAGTTTGTCTCTTCCATTCTTCATCTCGACCTGGAACATCCCACCAGTCTACACGAAATGGTTTAAATTCGTTTGTGCCTTGTTGTGCACCTTCCCATATTTTATGAAAAACATTACCAACACCATTTGCTGTAGAAGTAATAATAACCTTTGTATCTGTACCTGCCGAAACAACAGGATAAGTAGATGTATAAAACTGTCCATCGTTATCAATAAATGCGAACTCATCTAAGAACAATAAGTTAATAGAAAGACCACGAATAGAACTACCTGATGTTGCAGCTGCAATTATCTTTGAGTTATTACTAAATTCTATTGACCCTTTATTTAAGGCCTTACACCCAGGCTGTAAAAAGAATGGTAAATTTTCTAACGCGAGTGTTATTCTTGCCAACATTTCTCTTGCAACTGCACCTTTGTTTGCCAATATGGCTATATTTTTTTCTGGGTGAAAACATGCATACCACAATAAAAAAATAACAGATGAAATTGATTTACCAGACTGTCTACATGCAAGAACAATATTAAATCTGTCATCTTTAAACTGTTTAAACATTTTTCTTTGGTAAGGATATAGTTTAAATGGAACTAATCCTTTATCAAGTGAAATTACTTTTACATACTTCTCTGCAAAGTAAACAGGGTCCTTCATACACCTTGAATATTCTATTACTTCTTCTTTTGTAAACTGTGATTGTACTCCATCTTTTTTTACAGATGGATTACCTAAGTAACCAAATAAGGCATTTTTAAGTGTCGACATCTATAATATTATCCTTCTTTCCGTCATCTAATAATAATCTTTGTAATTCGGTGGTGCTTCCTACAAATACATTATTATTAGTAATTCTTTTGGATTCCTCTTCTTCTTTCTTAAGGTCTTTTTTAGACTTTTGAAGAGCCATAAGTTTTTCTGTAGTGTCACCTATGTCTTTTATGGATTTGGATAATACTTCAAATGCTCTTGGGTGTTCTGATTCTCTGGCAAGTTCTGCCAATACATCTAATGAACGAACACCAGTGTTTATTAAATCTCTATATGTATCTCGCGAGAATTCATAATCATCTTTTATGTCTTTATCTAACTCTATTGGTCTATCCTGTTTTACGACAGGTAAATTCTTTTCCAAAGAGGCTTTTATCTTATCTCTTTTTTCCATATTAATCTACTTCTGGAGTTTCATCAATAGTAGTAGTTACAGTAAAGTCATCAGGTGTATCTGTAGCACCTATTGTAAAATCCATTTCCTCAAATCTGTTAGTATCATTTGCTGTTCCAAACTTTTCAAAGTCAACATTTATTTCTCTAATAATATTAGTATTACCATCAGAAGGTCCATAAAATCTCATTTTCATAGTAAAGTCTAATTGATAAGTTAGTACTCTTCTTGTTACAAAATCTCCCTCATACTCGTCTGAAAAACTTACACTTGTTAATGTAATAGGAACATCTTGTTTAAAGTTAAAGTTATCTATAGGTTTTATTGAAACTGTATACTCTGGTTGAAAAAATGGAAGTATCTGTTCTACAATTTGTAGACCATCATCTTGATTCTTTGCCATAATATGTAGTGACATACCTATATCATAATTAGTAAAGAAATCAATTGTTTTCTTTTTAGTTACATCACTTGAACTATTCTCTACTATTTTATTTAACTTTTGTAATTTATCATTATTGTTTACTGAAAGTGATGTAATTTCAAATGCCATTCTTGGTAACTTTATTGCAAGAGTTGCATCAGTTCCTGTATTTTGGTCTAACCTTGCCAAAAACTTTTGTTTTGGTCCATAGGCGAGGGGAACTTTCTGTTGTGATAAAACACCACCACTACCATCTTTTCTAACTATATGCATATCATTAAACAGCGTACCAAATATGGCCACTGACTTTCTCATAGTTGCGTGATAAAAGTGTCCTCCAAACATTATTGTGGGTCTCCAAATGGATTAGATTCCGTAAAATCTATAAAATTATTACCTATCGACTCAAATGTTACATTCTGTGCTGCACCGTCTGATGGAAATACATTATTAGGATCATTATCGTCTATATCATATACCTTTGTAATAATACAAGAATTACCACTTGTACTACCTACTAAAGGTTTAGTTGCCGATGCAATAAATTGTCTATATGTGTCTGACCCACTAACACCAATATTAGAAACACTAATTGATCCCGCAATATCAGATGTTTTGGTTAGTGTTTGTACTTCACCAAATATTTTTATTGCTGGAGTTGAACCATCGGCCGCAACTAATTCTTGTGTTACTATCTCAGAATGATCAAAATGATTTCCGCCTGTAACAGTTAAGTCTATGGCAATCTGATATGCGGCCGCTCCTGTCTTATCATCAATTTCTCCAACGCCTGTTTCAAACTCTTCATCAGAGTATTCAAACTTAGCACATGATAATTTGTATACTGGTAAATTTGATAATTGATAAAATGGTTGTTCGTGTTCTACAAAATTTATCTCAAAAAACGCATTAGTCATTGGAAGGAATAGTAAATCACCTTCTCTTGGTTTAGTTGAATTTTCGTGTAAACCAATATACTGATTCCAAATTTTTCTTGATATAATAAAGGTGGCCTCATCTTGGATTTCTAAACCAAATTTAGAGTATAGGTCACCTGATCCTTCAAAACCGTCTACATTTTCTATATATGCCTCTATTAGATATGCGTCATCAAACTTAGAGGAAGGATCCTCATTTAATATATTATCTCTATTTACGAGAGTACGCGGAATATAATAGACATCTTGTCCATATATTTTTAATGACTCGACTATTAAATCCTCGTATAAGTTTTGTTCGGATTTTACAGCCTGTGAAAAGTAAACATTCCTAGGCATCTTGTTATCCTATATAAAAATCGACTGGTTGCTCCCAATTCAATCTAACTTCTTCTTCTAATCTTTCTAATTCTTGTATTGCATCATCATATAACTGTCGACCATTAAATGTCACACCACCAGGCATTTGCATACCTTCAAACTTGAGTAGATTTGCACCCCATTGTTTTTTTATAAGAGAGGTTAAATATTTTTTAAGATAATAATCATTATATACATCAGTAAATGAATCAGGATCAATTATTCTATATGCTTCAACTACTAAGTATTCTCCTATTTGAACTTCTTCGTCCCAGGCCATATCTACTCTTAGTTGATCCTTATGTCTATCAAAACTAACAAACTTATCATCAGAATCAATAACGACATCTAGTGTTGACAAATATTGTTGTGCCATAGAATATTCTAATAAAGAACCTAAATATCCTAAACTGAACATATCATTTAAGTGCATTTGATATTTAATATCAAATAAATTATTTGTTCCAAATGTTTCTCTTATTGGTAAAAGTCTAATTACATCTGTAACTAATTCTGGAACGGAAATAAATTCATTTTCCATATCACCTTTTACAATAGTATTAATAACGGCAGTAGTACCAGAATCACCACCAGTTATAGTTTCACCTGCCTGGAATGGTATTTCATCATCATGTGTTAATACACTATATATAATTTTACTATCAGCACTATCTTTATGCACTACTGCAGTTGCACCCGATGTGGATCCAGTAATAGTTTCACCAGTATTGAAGTTACTAGCCACTGCCGTAGTAAGATTAAGTGTACTACCTGTTATTTTATGTTTTAAAAATACTTTTTCTATAGCGTCTTGATGATAATGTTGGTAAAACTGTAATGCCTCATCACATCTATCGTCTAATTGTTCATCATCTACATTTATTTCAATAACAGGCGCGCCTAAATTTCGTAGACAATAGTCTATTAAAGTTTGTCTTGAATTAGGTTTTGCCATTTTCTATTAACTCCAAAGTGCTGTTGCAACATCCTGTACATCTTGTGATTCAGCACTCATATCAGTTGCATCACCAGCATCGTCGTATCTTAAAAAGTGTTTAGTTCTAGTTACTGTAACTGGTAAATCTACATCACTTGAATCATCTAATGTATCTTCAAAAAATACAGTTAATCTCCAATTTCCATCATTAGTAGTAGCCTCCGCCGATTCATTCATTGGTGGTAAACACTCAATTCTTTCTATTGTTGTTACTTTTGTAATTGCCATTTTTATTCTCCATTATTTTCGAGGTCTTTTATTCTTTCCTCTAGTCTATTTATAAGGTTTTGTTGCTCTTTCATTCCTTCAATTAAGAGTCCTACTAGTCCATCATAATTTACAGTCTTAAATTCTTCGCCATCTCTACCTTCTTTTTCTTTTACAACTTCAGGTAATACCTCTTCAACATCTTGTGCTATAACACCAACCGAAGATTCGCCATTCTTTTTCCAATTATAAGTAACACCACCTAATGCCATTACTTTTTCTACTGAATTTTTTATAGGTTTTATATTTTCTTTTAATTTCCTATCAGATATTGAAGTACTTGTAAAGGCCACTACATCTCCTTCAGCTAGTAAATCTCCATCTCTTTCAACTCTAACTCTATCAACTATATCTACAAAAGTAGCTGTGCCTGCGCCATTTTCTTGGCAATCTATC
>CEVB01082320.1_pt1 | contig 27356 bp, 15 predicted proteins | sample 531381 | NCBI WGS metagenome assembly CEVB01 (sample SAMEA2622763, study PRJEB7988) | marine metagenome | biome: marine biome (ENVO:00000447); feature: surface water layer (ENVO:00002042); material: "saline water (ENVO:00002010), including plankton (ENVO:xxxxxxxx)" | depth 5 m | reverse complement strand
GGTAGACTAACCTGTTCGTTTGCATTAATCCGAACAGGAGGAAGCTCCATATAATCAGGCCGGTACTCTGGATCTACCGTAATTTCGTATTCAGTATATTCGCCAGTCTGAGTGTCGGTATAGCGGACGGTAATGACTGTTGGTTCCGTGTTATTTAAACCTGTGTCCGGCTGTAATCTGAAGAACCAGTCGCCATCGTCTTTTATCGCTTGTACCCAACCCGCCTCTCTGCCTACTCCGTAGTTCAGAATGTCTACTCTGAAAGTATTACTGGAGCCGTAGTTGCCAGCCGACACCCAAAAATCGCTGGAGCCGTCCCCTTCAAGCAGCTGTAGTTGGCTAGGCACATCCACCATTTGTACCTGCCAGTCATACTTACGGTAGTTACCTTCAGCGTCGACGACTGTTACGACGAGATACCGAACGTCTGGAAAATAAGAAGTACTACCGGTGATAAGTCCTGCTAACGGATCAGCTGTGTTTGGTGTGTAGGTTAAGCCTTCCGGCAAACCTTCCACGTAGATAAACGCAATATCATTCTGCGGGTCCGTAAACTCTGGCAGATTTACAGTGACCTCTTCATTTGCATGTAATCGCAATGGTAAAAGTGTCATCGGGTTAGGATTAGCGTCAGGGATGTAACCGGTATAACCGTTCCATACCTTCACGCTGCGACGGTTGCCCACTGCGTCATAAGAATAAACGACTTTCGACACAACTTCATTTGAGTCCGCCTGGCGGGTCAGAACTGTTTTAATCCTGCCATGTTCATCAAAATTAGTTTCAGTTATCTGATGTACAATCTCGCCAAAGGCGTTAACAGCTTTTTGTCGTTCCCAAATTTTCTGGCCTGCGGCGTTATACCTGTATTCACTTTCTGCACCGGTTGCCTGATCGGTAATTGACTTCAGCCAGCCATTTTCATAGTAATTGTAAGTGAGGCTTTGTCCGTGCTCATTAGTAACAGATTTAAGCCGGGTTGATTTTGCATGGTCAGTTAAGTTACCTGCATCATCATAACCCTCATAGGTGTAATAGCTGTAGGTATAGTTTTTACCACCCAAATCATTTTGTGCAATGATGTGCCCATGCTGGCTATAACTCCATGTATTTTGATGGGTGTTGCCGCCGCTGTATAATCCAACATAGCGCTCTAAAGTTTTCCTCCCCTGATCGTCATATTCAAATTGCTTTGTTACACCTTCTGGTGACAGAGAGTAAATAACATTACCCCTGGCATCAAAATTGTACCGGTACTCGTACCCCCGGGCATCTGTCTGTGAGATCCTGTTACCGGCCTGATCATAGCGATAGGTATTTAGAATGTGTTTTTTAAAGCTATGGCCACCGTTGGTTGGCCTTATGTCACCGGTTTCTGTAATCTGATTGAGTTTGTTGTAAGTTGCTGTTGTGATGTACCCAGCAGCGTTTTGCTGAGCTATCTGACGTCCAAACCGGTCATAGCCAAAGTAAGATACAAAATTCAGCGCGTCGATCTCTCGTATGAGATTACCCAAAGCGTCATATGCTTTGCCAGACTTATTACCATAATGGTCCTCTGTTTCCAGCAACCTTCCGGCAAAGTCATACCTGTATGTTGTAACGGGTCTTATAAGTTGGAGGTTACCATTTTCAGTTACCTCAACAACTTCAGGTTTAAGCTCAACTGTAACTTTGTCAGAACTGTTATAGCGGTAGTCATAGTGGTAGCCACGCACATCGACAAATTTAGTTACGTTACCCCACCTGTCAAATTCCTGTCTGACTACAGGTGTAATTATTTCACCGAGTTGAGTGAAACTCGGCTGATAAACTTTGACAACCCTACCGAGTTTATCCAGTTCATACTTTGTCTCTCCGTCGGCTTCGCTAACGGTTGAAATTACCCTGCCTGCGAGGTCATATTTATTTTCTTTAACAATATTGTCGTATTGATTTGTCTTAGTCAGTTTCCCAGAGCTGTTGTAACCATAAAAACCGTTTTTGTCTCTAATCAACTCATTGAATGTATTGTAGATATAGTCGTTAGACGTTTCTTCAGACACGATAGTACCGACCTGAAGTGATACCTTGCTGTTCAACAATTGACCGACACTGTCATACTTGTATTCAGAGATTGCCACTTTGGTAACAGGGGAAATATTAATTTGCGGCCAGCCAGGGATGTTCTTATTTACAGTGTTTCCCGCGCTGTAGTTAATACGAAGTTCGAACCGATAATCTTGATTATCGATGTTCGCTTTAACTGTTAAGGTTATTTCGCCCGACTCATTGGGCGTGCCGCTAAAAGTCCCTGTTGCCTGATCGAAGTTAAGCCAGGAGGGCATAGGTTCTTCAGAATAGCTGGTGGTTCCGAACTCCTCATCTACTTCATAGAATTCCTGGAAAATGTGATAGTCCACATAGTGCGCAGGCTCCGTAAACTCACGCCAGCGTTTAGTGACGTTGCCACTTTGGTCGTATTCACTGTAAATGCTGTAACCGTTAGCATCAACTTCAGCGATCGTTTGGCCACGCGAGTTGTAGGTAAACTTGCTGACAATATCGTCCTGATGATCAAGGAACTGGCCATTAGAGGTGTTATCGTTGGCTCTTCTGCGTATTTCAACCCGGTTGCCAAACACATCATAGCTGTATGATGTAACTTGCCTGAAATTATCATATAAGCCTCCATTTTCAAGGCCGTAGCTCAATTCTTCGCCTGAGGTGTTTGACACATATCTATACTGTGCGGACAGAGAGTTTTTAACATTCCCAACTGCATCGTATTGCAGCTCAGAAGTACCATCTGTATCGGTGGCAGTCGTAAGTTGTCCAAGACCGTCGTACTGATTAATTCGCGTTGTGTTTGCAAGTGCAGTTAACGTATTGCCATTTCTAAACCAAACATCGCTTACCGATTGACGTTCAATTGTGAGGCGACCCATTCCATCATATTCATAACTCCATCTTCTGTTTTGACCTGATAGGCTGTTCGCAGCAGCAGGAGAAATAGCTGAGGTAGTTTCGTTGAAATTGGATGAATCAACCGCTTGAGCGTATTCAGTATAATTGCTTATTTGCCCGAAAGAATTGTAGCTCCACTCGCTGACATAGCCCTGAGCATCTACGTTTGTTATGCGATTGCCATTGTTATCGTAGAAGTCGAATTGCTTTAGCCAAACTTCTGTTTCACCATCTTTAACAGCAAGCGTTGATGTCTTCCACACCTCACCAAAAGCGTTGTATTCGAAGCGGGTGGTGGGGTTAGCTGTCGCACTTCTCACACTGCCAAAAGCGTCCAGGTAGGAGAATACTCGCGATGACTCTTGGGCTTCTTTTTTCTGTCCGTTAGCGTAATAACTGAATGTAATTTGCCTGTCATTTAACGAATCAGGCTGCAAGGCATACTGAAGAGAACCATTAACATTTTTGCTAGCATTTATATAGTCTGTGCTTAGAGGTTTATCTGTAGACCAATTAGTATTTACATTTAGCCAGTTCAGGTTCAGTTCGCGACGATATCGGATAACAGCGGTCTGATTTCCCAAAGCATCATACTGATATGCGGTGACATTGGCTTTATCGGCATTTCCATTATTAAATGTTGTTGTTACAACGTCATAGAGTACTGCGCCAGAAGCATTGTAAACCTTATCGAGTTGCGAGACTCTGAAACTAGCCGCGCCTTGATATTGTGCTTCAGTGTAGCTGCGCACAGCATATCCTAAAGCATTGTATTCGGTTACAGACCAAGTTTTTGGAGCGTTGTCAGCATCAGGTTGAGTAACCTTTGTTTGTCTTCCTGCAACATCATAGCTAAATAATGTTTTTCTTGTTTGCCCGTGAAATGTAAGTGTTTGAGGGATAGAATTACCTTTATATACCCCTTCTGAAATTGAAGTAACATTTCCGGTTGCATCATATTCGTATTGTTTTACAGCATATCCATCTACATTTTGGTAGCTGCCATTAATCAGTGTTTTAATTCCAGACATGAACGGGCTAAATTCTGCTGTGACGCGCCCGCTACTATCATAACTATATCGCCATTCTTGATTGTTTTTATCAATGCGGCTGTAAAGTAAACCATTTGAGTTGTAATTGTATCGCTCAGTATAGCCTGCAGCGTCTTTAACTGATATCAAGCGGCCTGCGTTGTCATAAGTTTGCTGTGTAACGCGGTCTGTGCTGCTGAAAACATTTCCCTGATATTGAGTCTGTAGCTGACTGTAATCTAGTGTACCGGTATTAAACTGAGTCGAGAGTGAGGAGTTTCTCAGTGAGTTTTCATACTGTACAATTGTAGAAATTTTACCGGTATTATCATATCGGGTTTCGGTAATTGCGCCGCTGCTATCTACACTGAAACGCAGTCTGTCTGCTTTATCGTAGTAAAACCAATTAGTTCTGTTATTGTTATCATTTAAAGCATTTTTTGAGCTAAGCGTATTAAGCAATTCAGAGTTACTGTAATTCCCTTTATAGTTAACCGTTTTTGAGTAGCCGCTGGTCTTAACAAGGTTGCCTGCCGCATCATAATGATTTTGTTTTACAGCAGCCTGGATCCCATCTATGTCTGTCAATGAGTAGGCGAGTCGGCCCTGGTCATCATATACGTTTGCAATTCGGGCATCCGCAGACGTGGCGCTCTGGTAACTAAGCTCTGCAGCGGACAGTGAGCCGTCTTTGAGTGATGTGATAGTCGATGTCGTTATATCGGCATATGCGCCTTTGCGGATCTGCTCGGTAACCCGACCTAAAGCGTCGTAACTATAGAGCGTCGTTGCGCCCATAGCGTCAATAATTGCTGTTTTGCGACCGACACTGTCATAAACAGTAAAGTCTGATACTTTAGCTGTGCTTGAGGTAAATGCGTTAACCGCATTATCTAGAGCGGCTAAGTCTGAGCTTAGTTCGGTCTGTGATTGGGTTAGAGTTAAAAAGCTACTGTAACGGTGTGTAACAACCTGACGGCCTTGTTTGTCGTATTCATATGTTTCTACCGAGGCCTGCAAAGTTGGCGTTACAGCGTTAACTACAATTTTGACTATTAGTTCGCCCGTTTCATTGTAGCGATAAAGTTGTTGTGAATAACGGTTGATTGTAGTGCCATTGAGGGCCTGAGCCTGGTCTATAAATGTTCTCTGTTCGACCAACTGGCCTTTGTCGTTGTAAATATACTCAGTTGGGGCTTCATTTCCTTTGGTTGAAGAGACTAATTGACCGAACTCATTGTACTGATAAGAGGTAACAATCGCCTGAGCCGAGCCAGCACCTTCCGTTATCGAAAGTTTGTTGCCTGTTCTGTCATAAGCGTACAGAGTTTTTAGCTGAATGTCGGTGCCAGTTACTGGATCCTGACCCAGTTGTATCACCTCTTTTACTCTGCCTTTGACATCAAAATGGGTGATCGTATAACGCGCGTCAGTAGTCGTCAGAAATTGCTTTTGCTCGACAACAGTTCCGCGTTTCTGGTAGTTCCAGCTTGTGGTAAGCGCTAAACCATCCGGGTCTGTAATAGTGGTGGTTATCCGGCCTATGCCATCATAACTGGTGCTTAGCTTTTTGCCGTTGGCATCAGTAGTTGTTAAAGCCTGATTATTATTGTCATAGGTGAGGCTTTGTTTTTTTACGCCATTAAGCCAGCTCTCGATGAGGTTGCCATTAGCATCATATACATATTGTGAGGATTGCAACAGATTGTTATCGGCAGACAAAATTCGCATCTCAACGACTCTGCCGCGCTCATCCCGTGTTGAAATTTGTTGCACGTTGTCAGGTGTCGTGATTGAAACAGTATTGTCAGCTTCGTTGTAGCTGTAGGTTGTTGTATTACCGTGGGCATCAATTTGCTGAAATAACCTGCCAAACATATCATACCGGCTGATAACTTGACGCATGACGCCACCAACATTGGTTTGGGTGACAATTACATTGCCAACCAACGCAGGAGAAGAGCCTCGTTGCTCATCGTAAATAAAAGTGGTCGACTGTTGGCTTGCACTCAGTGTTGATTCTAAACGACCGAAAGCATCATAACTATTTGACAGATTTCTGCTTGTGCTGTTTGAGCCAAAATTTTGAAGTTGTTGAGTCAATAGTCCACGCTTGTCGTAAATGAACTTATCAGCCCGGGTAATCAGTGTTCCGCCAGAGTTTGACTTGTTTTGGGTGGTTTGCAGTACCAGTTCAGTGAATGCGTTATATTTGAAGGTAGTGTCGTAGTTTTCGGCATCAGTACTTTTGATTAACAGGCCTCGCCGGTCAAATGTTTGCGAAGTATTGATGTCGTTATCGTCTCTTTTTGCTTCGACTAAAGAATTTATCGTACTGTAAGCGCCACCAGTAAGTGCTGCAGTTTCAGTGGTTGAGAATTGATTTATATACTCTCTTGTCTGCTCTCTCTGACCAAAACTGTTATAACTGTATTCTGTTATTTGGCCTTCTGCATCCACGACAAAGCGGAGCTGTTGTTTTTCATCATAATAGAAAAGGGTTCTATAACCGAGGGCATCTGTTGTGGATATTATATTGCCGCTTAAGTCATATACCTTATGTACGGCGTGGCTCCCGTTTAAAGCGGTAGCAATCTCTGCTTCAGTGCTTCCCGCTAAAAAGGCGTTTTGGTTGGCGTCTAATGATGCAGTTTGCCGACCTAATTTATCGTAGCTGAAGCGCTCTGTACTCAAATCGTTTTGCAGTTGCTCAGGCGTTAACAGCTCTGGTTGGCGTAACAAGTCATAAGAGCCTTTTTGACGCTTCGTAACCTGTCCCATATCATCGTAAAAATACCTTAAGGCACTACCATCAGAAGCAGACTCAAGGATTAACGCCCCTCTTTTATCATATTGATAATAGACAGAGCGCTTTTCTCCGGCTGGCAATATTAAAATATCACCTAATTGGTAGTCTCTAACAGCTGTTGCATAGACATGCTTTTCTGTTAGGTTACCGTCGGCATCATATTTCAATGCGGTAACTTTGCCGACACTGTCGATTGTCGCTGTAACTCTGCCAGCTGCATCATAGAAAGTAAAAGATACCTTATCTTTTTCACTTGGCGTTAAGTTATCGGGAGTACCTTTATTAAAATATTGCCGTATCCCTACATTGTTACCTGCTGCGTCGTAGTAATATTGGGTTAAATAGCCTTCTGGATCAGTTTCAAATTCAACTTGTCCATTTTTATTGTATTGCGTGTGATAAGCACGATACGTTTTGCTTGAATTGTCAGTGGAAGCGAAGTCTGCGAGGTTGGTCACTATATCATCATAAATGAGACGACCTGTTAATAGCCCGCTGCTGCTGTATCGGTTTTCGGTAACATAGCCCTCTGCGTCCAGCATAAAGCGTAATTGACCAGCTTTGTTGTATGAGAATTCAATACGCCGATCATTCTCTGGTGATGCAACAATTGCCGCATCCAACTGACTTAAACTGAAAGTCATTTCACCATCAGTGTTCAGCCAGGCTTGAGTATTCACTAGGTTTTCATAGCTGATCTGGATGCTGACAAGTTCTGCACTGTTGTAATGAAGACGTGTTACTTGTCCTGTTTCGTCAACGGTGGCTGCTAAACGATTAGCGGCATCATAGAAATTGTACTTTCTTGCTCCAAGTTCATTTTGCTCTGCAATTATTTGTCCATGTGCATTGCGAATATAGGTTGTAGCACCAAACGCGCTTTGGTTACCTGTAACGCCTTTTTGCACACTGATGATTTGGCCATTGTTATCGTATACTTCTGTCTGCCACAAGCCATTAGCATACTTAGTGATAATACGCTGATTTGCATCGTCGAACAGGTACGATGTACTGATCCCGTTGTTGTCTGTCGCTTGTACCAGTCTTCCCAAACCATCGTATTGATATGTCTTTCTATAGTTTTCTGAAGCGCCTGTTTCGACACTGCGCGCACTTATCTCCTGAAGCAGATTGCCGTTGTAATCATAAATAAATTGTTTGGTAAAAGATGTACCGGCTCCATTACCAAATGAGTCTACCTGACCATATTGTGTTACGGCAGACAATTGTCCACGAAAATCGTACTGGTAATCAGTTCGTTGTTGTTGCAGATTAGTCAGTGCATTTCTCCACTGTTCAATCGACACTAACGTCACTTCGTCAGCGCTTGTCAGACCATCAACATTGAACTTGCTAACGGTAAATTGATGCATACTGACACGTAACCCATACGCATCGTACTTGTACTCAGTGACAGATCCATCTGGTGCAATCACAAAGCGTAAATTAGAGCCGTCATAAGTAAAACGTGTGGTGTTACCATCAACAGTTTCAGTCAACAACAGATTGGAGCTGCTAAAGGTTCTCGAAATAACCCTGCCTTCCGGATCGATTACACTTGTTTGGTTACCGTTGCTGTCGTATGTAAAGCGGGTTGTAGCACCTGCTTTGATAATGGTTTGTGTTTTTCCGGATGCTGGATCTAAGAAGAATATGGTTCTTTGAGTTTGCCCATCTACTACCTGGGATATTATCGAAACTTGTTTATTTCTACCTACTGTATAACTGGTGCTTTGACCATCGACACTAACAGTGGTCGTATTCGCGCTATAACGGTATTCTGTAATAACTCCATTACCGTCAGTAGTAGTTTTTACCCTGTAATCCCCGGTGCCATTATCTTCATACTGAATAAACAGAGATGTACCGTCGCTTTGACTGATAGATTCCAGCCTGTTGCTTAAGCCGTGATAGGTATAACTGATCAGATAAACATCATTGTCAGCTATTGAACGGTCTTCCGGTGTGTTGTCTATAGTTACACTTGATAAGCGCCCCTGGTCGTCATAACCGTAGTAAACCTTAACCGCACTAGTGCCGCTTGACGTATCGGTCGTTTCTACTTTCTCTAATAAGCCTGCATTGTTATAGATTAAATTGGTGGTTTGCAGGCCAGTTTTAGTACTTACCTGTATGCTGACTGGTTTGCTACCTGAGTAGTTGATAGTAGTAGCGTTACCATTCGCGTCCGAGCGAGCAATTAACTTATTGGTGAGTGTGCTGTAGGTTTCTGTGTGTTGCTCGCGGCCATCTAACTTGAACAACGCAGTATTTCCCTGCCATATCATTATATCATGGCTGTTATCTCCTAACTTACTGATATAATGCCCGGCGGCTTCATTAAAACTGAAGGTTTGCTCGAAACCGTCTGCGTTTGTTCTGACAATACTGCTACCAACCTGATTGGCAGTGCCTTCTAACCGGATATCGCTGATGAACCCCAGACGCCATTGGTCGTTATTATCGCCGTCAAAGTTGCCTAAGCTGTTATAAGTTCGTGATAAACCAAAGCCTAGACCCAAACCTTTGATAACTTCATCTTGGCCCTGCACAACAAGGTTACCTGTTGCGACATTGACGAAGATATTTTCTCTGGCCTGACCTAAAGCTGCTTGTCCACTTTGATTGGATACACCACTATTGAACAAGTTGTTAAAATAACCTAATCCTTCACCGGCGATAATTGCAGACATAATAACCTTCAACAAATTTTCCATTAATTAGTAGCAATTTCCTTGGTTATCGAAATTTGTTTAATGAAATTTTTCTGGCTGGTTATTTTCTGAACGATTGCTTTTTGCGGCAGTGCTAAATAGTTAGAAGTATGCTTCACTAAGGGCAAATTAATTTGGTCTGAACTTTATATGTTTGACAATATTCAAGATGCGCTAAACCAGCTTCTGAGTGGAGATAGGCACGAGTGTGAAGTATCTTGTGAACAGTTGATTGCTGCACTGAAGCAATTTCCTCATTCTGCTGAGCTATATTTCCTATTAGGATCAGAGCAGGCTGAAGCTGGCAATAAAGATGATGCGAAAAGTGCTTTGGGGTATGCCCTTGTTCTAAAACCAGACATGCATATTGCACGCTTTCAGCTTGCATTTTTGCATTTGCTTGATGGCAATTTTGATGCCGTAAAAGTTTTGCTGGAACCTCTGGTTATTGATGTCGGTGCTGCTGATTATTTAACTTACTTTGCCAAAGGTTGTATTGCTGCAGCAGAAGGGGATACAGAAATATGTGTAAGGCAGCTTGAGGCTGGTATCAATCACAATAGGGTTAATGAGGCTTTGAACACGAACATGAAAAAACTGTGTACGCTATTAATGCCATCGGATGTTAGTGCTTCCTCAGAAGAAGCTGTAGAGACGGCCCTATTTGATATTTATACCCAGCAGAAGCATTGATTATGGTTTCAGGCATTAACCGCACTAGCAAAACGCATTTGTCTAACGGCAGTTCAGCGGACAGGAAGAATATATCGAATGCAGAGCCTTCAGCTATTTTGGTTGATAAAACCTCGGTTAGCCGATTTGCGGAGCAGCTTGAACAGGTGCCACAAGATAAACGGCGTGAGGCGCTGATTCAATTGTTGGTCACTGATGTATTGGAAAATAAACTGGGCTTTTCAGGAGTAGGTGAACCGGAATATGTTAGGCTGACAGAGTCAATTACGGCGTCCTTGAAGTCATCTGATGATGCAGTTGCCAGAATCGATGATGCGTTAAGAGAACTAAGATTGAAAAGTTAAATTGCAGCGAAATCGACTAGCTACTACTTGACTCTTAAACAGGCGCCATTTTTTTGAAAAAGTATATTGGCTTTGGCTGCACACAAAAATAGTCATTTTCATGTGCGTAGGAAAAAGGCCTGCGGCAGTATAAATAGAGAATAATTAGTTTTACTGTTTTTCTGCAGTTTTTAGCGCTGTCATACAGAAGCGATTGATAACCGCGGCTATTAGTTTACTTGTAGTTTGATACCATACTGCTGAAAAATTACGATTTCCCGGTTAAACCATCGTTTAAACAGACTGGTGTCATAGCCATGTAATTCGGCAAGCTCGGCGTAACGTACGGCGGTTCTGAGTAAGTCGGCATAACGCCATACTTTGCCATAAGCCACCACATTAAGGCTGGGCTGCTCGCCTAAAATCTGAATAGCGTGCATCACTTTATGCAGGTAACGCAGTTCATTGGTTTGCTGTTCGGTCACGTTATGGGTTATGTATTGGCTCATGGCGATGGCTCCTTTTTGCATTGCCTGAGCTTAGGTTGTCGGCCAAACTTTGAAAAGCATTAACCGCTTAGCTTAAATTTCACCTGTATCCTTTGGTTACATATGTACCGTTAGAACGCATGGGCTCTTACTTCGTCTAAATTCGCCACCATAATTTGCTGGGCATCCGGACGGGCTTCTATTTTGGCTAAATCCAAGTTTAGCGCTTGCACCGCATAAGGTACTAAAGCCGAACGCACAGGTATCACCCGTTTGTCATCAACCATGTTGTAGTCTTCGGCAATAATGGCTTTTTGGTAATCAGTTAAACGTGAGTCTGGCACCAGAATAATATTTACCATCGTATTCCAGCGATCGTCATTTTCTCGGCGCCTATCCGCATCACCTTCGATGTCATTAATACCGCGAAAACGGCTTAACACAAAATCCCGAAAGTCGCGGTTTTTCTCGCAATAGGCCCGGACATGCCAACGTAGTGGGGTACATACCAGCGTATGCGGTGCAATAATGCGGCTTTCTTCATCCGGGCTGGATAGTGACACATAGCCCATATCCAGCTTTTTGCCTTCGCGGGCAGCCTGCACCAAAGCACGTAAAATGTCCGGATTTACCTGACGAATTGGCGGGCTTAGCATCTCGGTGTGAGCAAAACCTAAATCCAGCTGGTTAAAGGTATGGGCAAAATCTTTGGTGCTTGCAAGGGCATGCAGGTACTCGTCAGCCAGGCCACTGGTGACTTTGGGCGAAAAAGTATCACTAGGCTTATAGCCTTTAAGTTTACTGTCATACACCAAGTTACCAGGTGCCACATCGCGCAAATAAGCATTTATGTCTTTTGATGCCTGTTGGCGTGCAATACCAAAACTATTGCATAAATGATTAGTGGTTAAGCGGCCTTCCCACAGCGCCACTATCTCAATCAGCCGGTAGCGCATTAACAGCTCCCAGCGTATCGGCCAGCCGGTATTGATTACTTCCATAGTGTTATTACCCGTTATTTATCTGTGTAGAAGTACATATATTCCTATCTGGCAATGTATGTCATTTTGCCTGGTATAAAATGCCAATCCGATAGAAGCTAATCTATCTGCCTGAAAACCATACACTGAATACCTGTGCAGTATGGCGTCAATTTTAAAACGCCTTACTATGACAGCACACGGACGACATGTCACTGTTGAATACACAAGTTTAAAGCAGACGACAAGGAACAGATGCAGGACGCATCGACAGGAAGTAACAGGGATTAATGTGCAGGGATGCCGAATTAGCAATGTTGCTAATTAAGGAAAATTGCGTAAAGTGGAATGAATTAAATGGAGTTTTGTTATGGATGATTTCTCGCCATCAGATTTGAAAAGCATTTTGCATTCCAAGCGGGCGAATATGTATTACCTGCAGCACTGTCGTGTTTTGGTTAAAGGTGGCCGGGTTGAATATGTAACAGATAAAGGTAAGCAGTCGCTGTATTGGAATATTCCTATTGCCAATACGACATGTTTATTACTGGGGACCGGTACTTCTGTAACTCAGGCTGCAATACGGGAATTGGCTCGGGCAGGTGTTTTAGTTGGATTCTGCGGTGGTGGGGGCACGCCATTATTCAGCGCAAATGATGTTGAAGTTGAAGTGGCGTGGTTTAATCCGCAAAGTGAGTACCGCCCCTGCGAATATTTGCAAAAATGGTTGAAGTTTTGGCCTGATGACAACAAAAGGTTGCAGGCCGCTAAAGCCATTCAGCAGTTCAGAATTGATTTCACGTTGAAGCACTGGCTTAAAAATAAGTCGTTTATCGACAATGGCTTTGTGGTCAATGAAAGCCAATTAGATTCAGCACTATCATGCTTTAAACAAGATGTAGATACTGCAGATGGTACCCAGCCACTTATGTTGGCGGAAGCCCGTCTGACCAAGTTACTGTATAAAATTGCCTGCAATACCTTAGCACATGAGGACAGCTTTACGCGCGCCAAAGGGGGAAGCGGTATTGATCCAGCTAATCGTTTTTTGGATCACGGTAACTATTTGGCCTATGGGTTGGGAGCAACTGCTACCTGGGTTTTAGGTTTACCGCATGGCTTTTCGGTACTACATGGTAAAACCCGCCGTGGCGGTCTGGTGTTTGATGCGGCCGATCTAATTAAAGATGCGTTGGTGCTGCCACAAGCTTTTATCAGCGCGATGAATGGCGATGACGATCAAGAATTCCGGCAAAACTGTATTACCAATTTTCAGCAAGCTGAAGCGCTGGATTTCATCATCGATAGCCTGAAAGGTATCGCTGCACTGCATGGTAGCGAACTATGAACATTATGCTGGTATCGCAGTGCTCGAAAAATGCCCTTATTGAAACAAGACGGATCATAGATCAATTCGCTGAACGGCGTGGTGACAGAACCTGGCAAACGCCAATCACTTTGCAAGGGCTTGATGTGCTGCGCAAGCTGTTGAAAAAGTCAGCACGGCGCAATACTGCTGTGGCCTGTCATTGGATCCGCAGTAAAAATCATACCGAGTTGTTATGGGTAGTGGGTAATCAGCGTAAATTTAATGCTGATGGTGCCACACCAACCAATATGACATTGCGCAATATTCTGCGTAGTGAGGATGAAAACAGTTGGCACAACGCCGAGGTTATCGCTTTATTGGCTGGTATTGCTGGACTATTTCATGATTTTGGTAAAGCCAATCTTCTGTTTCAGCAAAAAATAGATCCCAAAGTAAAAACGCCGGGTTATGAACCTTATCGTCATGAATGGGTATCGCTACGGATATTTCAGGCATTTACTGCCGGTAAAACAGATAAGCAATGGCTTACTGAATTAGCCAATATTACGGCAGAGTTTGAACACAGTGTTTTAGCAAAGCTACATAAGGATACGCCGGAACAGGAACATCTGGAGCCGTTTGCCGGTTTAGCACCAGTTGCCAGATTAGTGGCATGGCTAATCGTATCGCATCATCGGTTACCGGTGTTTTTTCCTAAAAACTCAAATATATCGCCGTCCTTAAGCTCTATTACAGGTTGGCTGTCAGATGATTTTGATGTGTTATGGAATTCCGTAAACAGTGCTGAGAATTGTGAGCAACAGCGGCGTGAGCAAAACTGGCTTTTTGAATATGGCACGCCTTTGCTCAGCGCAACCTGGCGGCAAAAAGCCGGTGAAATTGCAGCTAGAGCGCTCAATTGTGGCAGGTTGTTTGAGCGCGATTGGTTTGAACAGCGCTTTACCAGCCATACCGCACGCATGGCACTGATGCTGGCTGACCACTATTACTCGGCACAAGACCCTAAGGAAAAATGGCAAGATGCAAGCTACAAAGCCTTTGCTAATTCTGACCGTAAAAGCAAAGCGCTTAAGCAAAAGTTAGATGAGCATAATATTGGTGTAAGCCATAATGCCTATTTATTGGCCAGAAGTTTACCGACGTTAAAAAATACCTTGCCAGCCATTACCCGGCATAAAGGTTTTAAACAACGGGCCAAGCTGGATAAGTTTCGCTGGCAGGATAAAGCCTATGATTTGGCCTGTTCGGTGCGGGAAAGCAGTGTCGCTCAAGGCTTCTTTGGTATCAATATGGCGAGCACCGGCAAAGGTAAAACCTTTGCCAATGCCCGTATTATGTATGGTTTAGCTGACGAAAATCTGGGATGCCGTTTTAGTGTGGCGCTGGGACTAAGAACGCTAACGTTACAAACAGGTGATGCGCTAAAACAGCGTTTGCATTTGACTGATGATGACTTGGCGGTATTAATTGGCTCAGCAGCAGTGCAACAATTGCATGACATCAGTAAGCAAGCTTTACAAGCTAAGCTGGCCGTCAGCAATAGCGCTACTGGCAGTGAGTCGCTGGCCGATCCTATCGCAGAGCACCTTTACGTAAGTTATGAAGGCAGCTTGTATGATGGCCGCTTAAAAAACTGGTTAAACAGTAGCCCGAAGCTAAATCAACTGGTGAGTGCACCGGTACTGGTAAGCACTATTGATCATTTGATGCCGGCAACCGAAGGTGTGCGTGGCGGTAAGCAAATCGCGCCAATGCTGCGGTTGCTAACAGCAGATTTAGTGTTGGATGAGCCCGATGAATTTGACACTGCCGATTTACCCGCGCTGTGCAGGCTGGTGAACTGGGCCGGCATGTTGGGCGCCAGAGTACTGTTTTCATCTGCCACCTTACCGCCAGTGCTGGTGTGTGCTTTGTTTGAGGCCTACCGAACCGGCAGAGAGCACTTCAATGCAGTGAATGCTGACGGTCGGTCACAGTTGCCTGTTATCTGCGCTTGGTTTGATGAATTTACCGCAGTAAAAGCTGAGTGTGCAGATAAAAAGCAGTTAATGCAGCAACACACGTTATTTGTTGAAAAGCGGGTTAAGGAGCTGGCAACTCAGCCTGTGCTGCGTAAAGCCAGTTTACTGGGGGTAACCGCCAGCAGTAAAAATCCAGATCTGATTATCAGCCAACTGGCTAGCCTGATCCAGCAGAGTATTTGTCAGTTACATAGTCAGCATCATCAAGTGGCACCTACAGGTCAAAAAGTATCAATCGGCCTGGTACGTATGGCCAATATTAATCCTATGGTAGCTGTGGCTAAGCAGTTGCTACAAATGGCAGTGCCTGTTGATTACCATATTCATTATTGTATTTACCACAGTCAGTACCCATTATCGGTTCGATCCGCTATCGAGCAAAAGTTGGATGCAGCACTGACCCGCTACAATACGTCAGCGCTTTGGCTGCAAGCCGAAATAAGCCGCGCACTCACGCAATATCCACAAGACAATCATCTGTTTGTGGTATTAGCGACCTCTGTCGCTGAGGTCGGCAGGGATCATGATTATGACTGGGCAATTGCCGAGCCCAGTTCTATGCGCTCACTGATCCAGTTGGCCGGGCGTATTCAACGGCACCGCCAGCAACCTGCAAACAGCGACAACCTACTGATCCTGTCCCAAAATTTCAGGGCACTAAAAGCATCTACAGATCGTTTTGGCAAGCTGAAACCTGCATACTGCCAGCCAGGCTTTGAGCGAGAAGATTTACGGCTCGATAGTCATGATCTTAAAGAGATTTTGCCAGAAGAATCATTTCTGGCTATCAATGCATTGCCGCGAATAACTCAGCCGTCATTACTACCATCGAAGATACTAAGTAGCCTTGTGTTGTTTGAACACTTTTCGCTGTTTCAGAATTTGTTTCCTCAGCCCGACATGCCGTTACCTAAAGACGTTGTATGGCCACCTGATTATGCCGCAAGGTGGTGGCAGCATGACGTAACCTGGAGTGCTGAATTACAAAGGCGTAAGCCATTTCGTAAGTCATCGCCTGATGAACCTTACTGCCTGATGTTATCGGAAGAGGATGACGAGCCAGTATTTACGCGGATTAATGATGCTGTCTGGCCACTGGAATATATCGAAGCAGAAAACTTTGTTACTGAAAGCTGGCTGCCAACGCAAGGCAACCATGCCTGGTTTACGCTGGATGTGTTGTCGGTGTATCAGCAGCGCGCAGAACAAATGGGGCTCACACTTGAAGAGGTAAGCAAACAATTCGGTGAGATCCGCTTAAGAGTAAAACAGAATGCCGAAAAGTGGCATTACCACCCGGTTTTGGGCATTTTTCAAAATTTATAGCCGCAAGGAGGTGTTATGCAATATGAAGGGTTAGCTGCTGTAATAGCTGATTATATCGACCAACGCAGGTTGCAGAAGCTGGAGCCAATAGAAAAAGCATTGGAGAAAGCGCTAAAAGGTGTTGACGATGATGTTAGGCAAGCGCAGATCAACACTGAGTTTTCGCCTCAGATCCGGCAAATCAACCAACAGTTTGAGGTGAGGCATTGGTTAGATGATGCGGCAAAGCGTGCAAAACAAATCAGTCTTGTTACTCATGCGTTGAAGTTTACTCATGGCGATGCCAAAGGCAGCAGCGTGTTGTCACTCGAATATATGGAGGATGCGGACTATCTCGTCACGGCCAGTTTAGTCAACTTGGCTATTGATGCCGTTGGTAACGCAGCAGCATTAGATGTTGCCAAGCTACTGCAATTAGAATTTGAAGGGCGGAGTCTTGCACAGGCCCTAACAGATGGCGATTTCAGCGCTCTTGCGGTTTTTAGCGAAGATCAGACACAACTCACTGAGTGGGTTGACGGTTTCAAGTTGGCTCTGGCAGATAAAGCCTTGTCATCTCATACCTTAGCCAAACAACTGTATTTCCCCACTGCTGATGGTCAGTATCACTTGCTTAGCCCAGTATTTGCCTCGTCTCTTGCGCATCAATTTAACGGCAAAATAACTGCCGTGCGCTATGGTGATGAGCCCAAAGCTATTCGGGAAGCGCGCAGGGCTGGTAAATATCATGACAAGCCAGATATTCGATTTTTAGATACTGCAATACAAAGCTTTGGTGGCTCTAAACCACAAAATATTTCTCAGTTGAATAGTCAGCGGGGCGGTAAAACCAATTTGCTCAACTGTGCACCGCCATCCTGGCAATCGACGTTAAAACCACCGTTAAATGACCAATCTATATTTTTTGACCGGGAGTTTAACCGCAGGGTATGGCGTGATTTACAAGAACTACAACGCTACTTGCTTAGTGTAAAAGGGCGCGATAGTACTTTAGAAATTCGCCGTAATATCGCCGCTTACGTAAATGATCTTATTGATGGCTTGCTAAATTATGCGGCTGAAGTGCAGGGGTTAAGCGAGTACGCTGGTTGGAGTTTGCAAAACTGCGAGCTAAAGCTGGCGGAACAACTGTGGTTGGATGTCTGGTGTGAAGATCTGCCGTTCCAGCAAAAAAGAGCGAACAACAACTGGCAGCAAGATATTTGTCTGGCCTTTTCTGGTTGGTTAAACAGTAAGCTGAACAAAGCCCTGAAGAATGATGGATTGGTGTTTGGTACTGTGCAATACCAGCATTGGGCTAAGTTATTGTCGCCCCGGCTACGCGAATACGAGCTTGGCACAATGGTGTTTTCTGCAGGCAAGGCACAAGCGGAGGCTGCAGTATGAGCAAATATATTTTGCTGGAACATATCAAAGTCCAAAATGCCAATTGTATTGCCGGTTTTACTTACGGCTTTCCGGCCATTACCCATTTCCTTGGCTATACCCACGCACTGTCGCGTAAGTTACAGCAGCAGTTTGGTATTGAGCTAACCGGCTGTGCCGTGGTGTGCCATCAGCATCAGGTACAGGCCTATCAGCCCGGTGGTTGGGGCGATTACGTTTTTGCACTTACCCGCAACCCATTAACCAAAGAGGGCAATACTGCGCCTATCGTTGAAGAAGGGCGGATGCACCTTACCGTTTCATTGATTCTGGAATCAAGCAAAGCATTTAGTGGCGCTCTGCAACAGCAGTTAGTTGACACACTTACTGTGCTAGCGCAGCGACAAAAGCTGGCTGGTGGCCAGGTTACTTGCCTTAAAGGCGTTAGCCTGTACAGCGATGATGACGAGCAGGCGTTAAGCCGTAAATTGCTGCGAAAAGTGCTGCCCGGTTTTGTCTTAACGGATCGCTCAGAGCTGTTAAAGCAGCATTATCAGCAGTTAATCTCGACCCAGCCCAATGCCACTATGCTAGATGCCTGGCTGGATTTTGCAGCGTTAACTTATCAGGCGGTCACAGCAGAGAATGTTGACTCATCAACAGAGCAGCATGCTATTGAATGGATTCGGGTACCTAAACCGGATAAAGGTTACCTGGTGCCGATCACCACCGGCTATAAAGCGATTTCAGCGCTTTATCCTGCTGGCGCTGTTGCCAATAGCCGTGATCCGCAATATCCGTTTTGTTTTGTTGAATCTACATATGGCGTTGGCCAGTGGTTAAGCCCGCACCGCGTCCCTGATTTACGCGATGTTATCTGGCGTTATCGTCAGCAGGGCCCTTGGTATGTATGTACGACAAACACCTCACAAAATGCATTAAAGCTGCATCCGGAGCAGGAAGCCGCTTTAGTTGAACTTACAGAAACTGAACTTACTTACTTCTAAAAAGGAACTTACTTATGACTACTACTTTAAAAACAGCATCGGTATTGGCTTTTGAAGCCAAGCTAGCAAATTCAGATGCCATTATGGCCAGTGGCAACTGGGAAGAACGCGCAAATGCCAACAGCTTTTTGCCTGTAACGGTTAAAGAAAAAGCGATACGCGGTACTATTTCAAACCGGTTAAAGTCGGCTTTGGCCAGCGACCCGGCAAAGGTTGATGCCGAAGTGCAAAAAGCTAACCTACAAACCGTTGATAATGCAGCACTGCCGTTTGAACACGATACGCTTAAAGTGAGTTTTACCTTAAGAATCATCGGCGATTTAGCGACACCTTCTACCTGTAATGATCCTGAATATCAACAGGCATTGGCCAACCTTATTAATAGCTATGCTGAACAAACCCAATTTACCGAGTTAGCCAATCGTTATGCCGGCAACATTGCCAACGGTCGTTTTTTATGGCGCAACCGGGTAGGTGCTGAGACAGTAGAAGTGCAGGTAACGCATGGTAAAGAGCTCTGGATATTTGATGCCCAACAGTTCGACTTGCGCAGTTTTGCAGAGCCAAAAGGCGATTTAGCAAAACTAGCGCAAGTGATAAAACAGGGGCTGGCAGGAGAAAGCTTTGCGCTGCTTAAAGTAAGTGCCTTTGTAAAACTGGGTGCTGGCCAGGCAGTTTATCCATCGCAAGAGCTGGTAATGGGCGGCGGTAAAGGTGACAAAAGCAAGTTCTTGTACCAGTTGGATGGAGTAGCTGCCATGCACTCGCAAAAAATAGGCAATGCTTTGCGCACTATTGACACCTGGCACCCAGAAACTGCAGAGGTTGGTGCTATAGCAGTAGAACCCTACGGCTCAGTAACTAACCGTGGTAAAGCGTATCGCCAGCCAAAAGACAATATGGATTTTTATAAATTACTGGATGGCTGGGTATTAAAAGGTAAAACCCCGCCATTGGAGCAGCAGCATTACATTATGGCCATGTTTATTCGTGGCGGCGTATTTGGTGAAGCTGGTTAAGGGGGCTGACTATGGATAGCTATATCGAAATAATGGTATTGCCCGATTTAGAAGCTGATGCCAACTTTCTAATGAATAACCTGTGCTCAAAACTACACGCGGTGCTAGGGCAGGTAACTATGGGGAAAGTAGGTGTTAGTTTCCCCGGTTATGCTCAAACTGGTAAGAATCTTGGTTCTCAGTTGCGTATTCATGGCTCGGCAATCATGTTGGAAAAGTTGATGGCTGAAAATTGGCTAAAAGGGCTCAGAGATTACTGCCAATGCAGTGCGATACTGCCAGTGCCAGCTAATGCCAAGCAGCGTTATTTTGCCAGACGGCAAGTAAAAAGTGCACACAACAAGAGACAGCGTTCAGTCAGAAAAGGCTGGTTAACGCAGGAGGAGGCATTGGATAAGATCAGTGATGAGTCGCAAAAACTTTTGAAACTGCCATTTTTGCAACTAACCAGCCGTGGCAATAAACAGCAAATGAATGTGTTTGTGGAGCAGGGGCCTGTGGTGGAACTGCCGACAATAGGGAGCTTTAATTCTTACGGATTAAGCCGACTATCCGAGAAAGTAACGGTACCTTGGTTCTAACCCTTTTTTCTAAGCTTAGCTGCAGCCCTTACAACTTAAGGGCTGCATTTTTGCTTTAAAAAAAGGGTAAATCAGTAAAAGAACCAACAGCTCTTTAAAAATCAGTATTTTAGTGCTTAAATGCTCTACTTCACTGCCGAACAGGCAGCTTAGAAATGACGCAATGGCCTTTTGCATTTCAATGCACTCTTCACTGCCGAACAGGCAGCTTAGAAATACCGCGATAAATACGGCCTTGTCAGCATTCGCTTCACTGCCGAACAGGCAGCTTAGAAAGCTGTATTTCACCGATATCATGTGTAAGCAGCCTTCACTGCCGAACAGGCAGCTTAGAAAACTTTCAAAGGTTTGGGAAAGTTAGGGAAAATCTTCACTGCCGAACAGGCAGCTTAGAAAAATGAGCGCATTGATCAATGCAATGAGCTTATCTTCACTGCCGAACAGGCAGCTTAGAAAATGCAGCCCAGGCCGATGATCACCCAAAGACCCTTCACTGCCGAACAGGCAGCTTAGAAAAGCAAATGCCCCGGCAGCATGCCTAACTATCCCTTCACTGCCGAACAGGCAGCTTAGAAAACAGCGAAATTGCCCGCCGTGACGCAATGGAACTTCACTGCCGAACAGGCAGCTTAGAAAGCTGGCTGGTTGCACTGATACTGCTGCCCTGCCTTCACTGCCGAACAGGCAGCTTAGAAATGTCAGAGGGTGGCGATAACGCACCGGTGGCCCTTCACTGCCGAACAGGCAGCTTAGAAATTTACCCATCACTTGCACGTTAACAGTGTTACCTTCACTGCCGAACAGGCAGCTTAGAAAAACAACACGGCGCGAGCAGCGTCGCTGGCCACCTTCACTGCCGAACAGGCAGCTTAGAAACTATTGACGATAAGGTGATCAAACCCGTTGTGCTTCACTGCCGAACAGGCAGCTTAGAAAACGAATACAGCGAAGTTGATACAGATTTACCGCTTCACTGCCGAACAGGCAGCTTAGAAATGCGCCCTGATCACCATCATCAGTAAACGGTACTTCACTGCCGAACAGGCAGCTTAGAAACTGTTATCAGGCGGTGCCAGCGAGGACGTCGCCTTCACTGCCGAACAGGCAGCTTAGAAACGGATAACCCGCAAATACTGCAATTTGCGCTACTTCACTGCCGAACAGGCAGCTTAGAAACACCGTCGTAACGTGGCGTGACACTAAGTTGCCTTCACTGCCGAACAGGCAGCTTAGAAATTGTCAGTGTATAGGACTATCATTATTCACCCCTTCACTGCCGAACAGGCAGCTTAGAAAAAGCTGCAGCTGAGCAAGCACGAGGTGTGCACCTTCACTGCCGAACAGGCAGCTTAGAAACTGCGCAATACCAAAGGTTTGACCATGAGGGACTTCACTGCCGAACAGGCAGCTTAGAAACATTGCGCCAACGGTATATTCAGCGCCGTCGACTTCACTGCCGAACAGGCAGCTTAGAAAAGCAGCAAGCCCAACAACAGCAACAGCTGCAACTTCACTGCCGAACAGGCAGCTTAGAAATGCAGGCCATAGCACACAACCCACACCCACATCTTCACTGCCGAACAGGCAGCTTAGAAATGGGCCAGGTGGTCAGCCACAAACAGCGTTTCCTTCACTGCCGAACAGGCAGCTTAGAAATGCCCGGCAATAGTCGTTAAGTCCAGGCTATCCTTCACTGCCGAACAGGCAGCTTAGAAATCTGACCGAAAGCAAGTGCTTGATGCTGTATTCTTCACTGCCGAACAGGCAGCTTAGAAATGTTTCAGCATCAGATTGATTGGCAGCGCCTTCTTCACTGCCGAACAGGCAGCTTAGAAAAAGGGGCAGAGTCAGAAAAGTTTGTCGATTTCCTTCACTGCCGAACAGGCAGCTTAGAAATGATCACAGTTAGACGCCAGCCCCTTACCAAACTTCACTGCCGAACAGGCAGCTTAGAAAGGTACCCAGTTGGCCGCGCAGCTCGTTAACCTCTTCACTGCCGAACAGGCAGCTTAGAAAGGGTTGTACAGCATCACCTTGAAGAGTTCGTCCTTCACTGCCGAACAGGCAGCTTAGAAACAGCACCCGCTTAGCCAGCCGGTTAAGTTTCCCTTCACTGCCGAACAGGCAGCTTAGAAAGTTAAGCATCTGAACCAATGAGCTAACGATCACTTCACTGCCGAACAGGCAGCTTAGAAAGCGCATATTTCGTTATCCTTAAGCATGTTATGCTTCACTGCCGAACAGGCAGCTTAGAAATGGTACCAGACACTGAGCATGGCCTTGTTTGGCTTCACTGCCGAACAGGCAGCTTAGAAAAGATTGTGCTCAAGCGCGTACTCGGCCAACAGGTTCACTGCCGCACAGGCAGCTTAGAAAAAACACCAGCTGGTCCAATGAAATATTAAATAGTTCACTGCCGCACAGGCAGCTTAGAAAGAAGAAATGCAGCTGCAGGGGCTGTTTTTCACGTTCACTGCCGCACAGGCAGCTTAGAAATTAAGCATTTTGCACAAAATCGGGGTAACAAGTTCACTGCCGCACAGGCAGCTTAGAAACAGCGACATCGCTTCGCTCTGATCACGGGGTTGTTCACTGCCGCACAGGCAGCTTAGAAACCATGAAACGGGCCGCTAAGGCCACTGTTGATCTTCACTGCCGAACAGGCAGCTTAGAAATGCATAGCCAACAAGAACACCGCAGTACCAACCTTCACTGCCGAACAGGCAGCTTAGAAATAACCTTTGGGCAAATAATTGGCCTTTACCTGCTTCACTGCCGAACAGGCAGCTTAGAAAAAGCTGGCACCATGCAAATGGCGACCGGTGTTGTTCACTGCTGCACAGGCAGCTTAGAAATTAACGTATCACCAGCGCCAGAGTGCAGCGCCTTTTGCTCCCGCCCGGCATCAGCCGGACATTTCACTGTGTTTTGATCTGTTTTTCGTAAGTGCGGGGATAGATTGTATAGCCAGTCTGCCTCTAAGCGCACCATCAATCACAGCAAGCCTGACGATTGGAGGCTAACTAGGTAAACAAGTTGCTTACTTGAGTAATCTATTGATTTAGCGCAGCTGCAGATTTAAAGTTGGGCGGTCTTAAAGGGTACGGAAAATGCCAAAGCACTTCGCCGAAGTGGCGAGGTCTAAGAACACTAAAACAGCCGATAAAGCCGGCCAAGGAATGCATAAAATGACGACTATTGCGACTGTAATCATCCCGCTGCAGGAACTGGATGCAATGCGTGACCGTATCATTCAGTTAGAGAAACGTCTGGAAGACGAAGTGTATCAGCCGCTGGAAGTTACTATGGCTAGGGTGAAAGGGGTTGGCTGCCTGGCAGCCTGGATTGCATACAAAAATATAAACAATGTTGAGCTTGCCAGCCGTACCGGTTTTACGAAGCAATACATCGGTACCCTTAGCAAAATGGAGTCATTAAACGATCTGAAATATTCGACAATCATTACTCTGGCAAGGGGGCTGGGCATAAAGCCTGCCGCTCTGCTGGACGACAGTGATGAAGTGAAATAAATTGGAGAAAATGGACGATAGTCATAACAGGAGGCAAATAACTAGGGAGATCTTCGCTGTTAGCTGACTTAATAGGAATATGGTGCTTCTGAGGGGGCCAATTTGCAATTTATCTGAGGATGTCTGGTCGGTTGACCGGTTTACCAGATGCGACTTAATGATAGCTTCTCAAGCATCGTAAAGAGAGCGCAAGCTCATAACATTAATACTCTCTTGGCCTTCGGGGGAATATATTTGCCGCCACTTTAGTACGTAGTATTTCAAAAACTCTAATTTTATTAGCCCTGGCAGCGCCAAGGCGCTGCTGCTTGAGCTGAAACGACTATGTTTCTTGTCTGAGAGGGTTTGGAATTACTAAGGAGGTCATTAGATAGGTGTTTCTCAGGTACTTAGCTTTGTCCACTCGCGGTCTGCACCGGGCTCATACCGAACAAACCATGGCCTTGGTTGCTGCTCCGCCGGAATAAAATTAACTGCACCGGGCGTCTCAAACACACCTACCGGCTGCCCCTTATCTTTCAGGCAAATAAACTGACCATCAATTAATTCAAATATTCCGGCTTCACCACCTGCCAGGAATACTCTTTCTCCCAGTGTACCAACGCCATACCAACTGTACTTCGCTGAGCCAATATCTTTAAACCCTTCAGCGGCATTGCCAACCAACAGACACCCGCTGCGACCCGTAATATATACAAGGTTTTTTGATACCACTTTTACATCGGTAAAAGCATCTTCCTGAGGAATGTTCGGGGGAAGCGTCACTTTATTCCAGCTCTTGCCATCGAAGTGGTGGATATTTCCATGATAACCGACGATGTAAATGTCATCACTGGCAGAGCCGTCAATAGCGTTAGGTGCCTTAGGTAGGGAATACTGCGTCCAATCTTTACCGTTCCAATGTAACGCTGGCCCAATGAACGAGGTTACCCAAACGTCATCATCGGTCGTACCCCAGATACCATTGAGCTGACCTTTAAATGCCTCAGTCACCTGCCAGTTAATATCAAAGCCACCGGCATTGAATTTTAACAAGTGATACGGTGGCTTGCTGAAGGAGACATTCGCCGTTGTAAAAACGTCCCCCTGGTCGTCTACCACCCATAAGTTTCCGCTGTTAGATGCCCACATGGCATTTAACTGAAAGTTTGCTCCTAAGCATGTTTGAGTTTCATTATGCTTTGTTAAACTAACTCCACCAACGGCTCCGAGAGGATTTGATTCGTTGTAATAGGTGAACAAACGGTTCTCACCTAAGTTTGAATAAGTTAAATCAATAACGTGTACAATTTCGTATTTTTCGCGCATTTCGTATGCCTGTTACTGTACTAATTAAAAGTCGTCTAATCCGTCGGTAACTTTATCGCCTGGTACATCTCCACCGCCAACCAGATTCGACAGCGGTGCATTTTTATCCACACCAGCGCTGTCTAAGTAGTTTTCCGTGTCGATACGTATAGCTTTTGCAACCAACTTCGCTTCGTCTTCGGGCACGCGTGCTTCATATACACCGGGTGAGCGCTCAATCGTTTCCATGCACAGAGAGGTAGCAGTTTCCTTCTCCATATGGTCGAGCCATTGCTTGACGGTCGCATATTCTCCAGCTTCGCTTAGTGATTTAGCATACGCTTTTTCTACGTCAGTAAGATAGCGATGCTCTGTGCCTTTGCTTTGGTCGTCAAAGACAAAATAGGTAATGGCATCACCCTCGTTGTAAGTGCCAAAAGCGGCACCTATAGGCACATTGGCCCGGCTCTCGCTACTGGCAACAGAGCGCACCATAAAACAGCTATGGGGAATGAAATGTTCGCGTTGATAACCCGTTTTAGTAATTTTCTGCAGCTCTTTATAGGGACCAACTTCAATGCCATGTTTAGCATACAGGGCTTTACGGGCAGCAGGGTTACTAACAATATCGTTTTTTGAAACTGCTTTTTCTGAGCTTGGCGCTTGACTGGTGTGCTGAGCCGTTTTTGCCTGAGTGGCAACGGCTTCCGTTACACCTCCACCTCTAGGTTTACTAGCTTTTGCTGGGGGGACAGGGGAAACACTGGTAGCATTGCTTGATGCTAATCCACCGTCTCCTATGCCATTACCTTCTGGTGCTTTGCCCCAGCCGTCAGTTAACTGCCATATACGCATTTCGTCGCGGGCGAACATTTGAAGCAAAGCATCGCGTAGTTGGAAATTATTCAGTTTAGATAAGTCAGTGGCCCACGGGCGGGCATGCTGGTACAACTCAGCCCAGATGTTACGTAAATCCCAGGCGGGTTCTAAATCATGCAGAAAGTAGCGGCCAAACTCGCCGTCCTTTACCTCGTTGATGCTGTCTTCACCCAAATCAGCGTAGGCCAGCAGGCAACTGCTACACAGATAGCTTTTGCCCCATTTATCTTCCAGAACTACGCCATCATATTGCCGGCCTTGCATCCTGCCACCTTGCTTATTGAAATTACGCATTTTAAACAAAAAATTTACATTTTGTATTTTACAAGCTGACTGCGTGTTGTCAAACATTGTTTTGCTGAACAGGCGCTTTGATCATGATGGAGTGGGGCAGGCCTCCCCTCAAATTTAAAATTGTAATATTAGTGTAAGCTTTATGCTGCTAATTAGAGTCGACAAATATGCGTGAAATATAAGAAAATTGCTCGAAAAAAGAGCAATGGTCGGATGCTATAAATTCTTGATGAGATCAATTTTAAAAACTGCAATTTGCATTATTGATCCAATACTAGATCAATAGAAAACAGTTTTCAGTTATTGGAGCTTTTGTAGACAGATGTCGAATCTGCCGTCTTCACCCAAAATAGGTTTTGAGACAGCGGAAATAGGTGTCAAATCTGCCGTCTATTGATTAATTTGGGTACAGACAATCGGGTTTACCGTCTAAATTTGTCTATCTAGGTATTTTTTCTTGTTCAGATCTGAAAGCAAAAGGAAGATCTGCCGTTTGATTGGTTTTTTGTTCCTTTAATGTGGCTGAGAGAGAAGTATACAATTTAAGCTATATTCTGTTTCTATTTTAGCTGCAGACGGCAGATCTGACGTCTGCTTCTTAAATTAATTGTAAATTAAATGGGTGTTTTCGGTGGTTTTTTCAGTTGTATTAAACCGATATTTAGTAACGTAATTAAACGCCGGATCTGCCGTTTGCACCCAAAATAGGTTTTGTGCTTTGGGGGAAGGAGAT
>CEVB01035080.1_pt1 | contig 27516 bp, 17 predicted proteins | sample 531381 | NCBI WGS metagenome assembly CEVB01 (sample SAMEA2622763, study PRJEB7988) | marine metagenome | biome: marine biome (ENVO:00000447); feature: surface water layer (ENVO:00002042); material: "saline water (ENVO:00002010), including plankton (ENVO:xxxxxxxx)" | depth 5 m | reverse complement strand
ATAGTCATGCCCGGCCGTATGTTTAAAGAAGAATATGAACGGCGTAATCTGGCACCGGTTAATCTGTCAAGAACACTGGAGGACGGTGGAACGATTACCAGCCCGCTGATCCCATGGAATACTTGTGGGGCTTACATGCACAGCGTGTTGCAAGTCAGCCCGCTTGACTATGCGGTTTACGCCTTTTTTAACCTGATTAATCCTGTGTTGGCGATTATTTACGCTTACTGTGGAATTAAAATACTACGGCTTACCCCTCCGGACTCTGTCGCGAAGGATTTGGCAGCAAAAGCCTGACAAAAAAGCCTGAATTATTCAGGCTTTTTTGTCAGTATACTTTGAAGAACAACAGACTATTTAGCAGGACACTGACATGGCAACAGATCAGCAAAACCGGCAGGCAAAGTCGCGGCACGATTATCAACCGCCCGCATTTCTTATTCCTACTATCGACCTGCATTTCGAACTGGACAGCGCTGCAACTGTTGTCAGCTCTGTAATGCAGCTCCGTCGTCAAACTGCGGGCGCAGCACTAAAACTTGATGGACAGCATCTTAAGCTGCTTCAGGTGCTGATAGATGGTAAACAACTTTCCGACGCGCAATATGATTTGAGCAGTGAAAGTCTGACCATACCTGACGTTCCTGATACATTTGAGTTAAAGATAGTCACGCAGATTGCACCGGTGGAAAACACAGCCCTTGAAGGCCTGTACATGGCGGGCAATAGCTATTGTACCCAGTGTGAAGCAGAGGGGTTTCGTCGCATAAGTTATTTTCTGGATAGACCAGATGTGCTTAGCGAATACCGTGTAACAATTAAAGCAGATGCAGTCAGCTATCCTTACTTATTGTCCAATGGTAATAAAATTGCCGAGCACATTACGGCAGATGGCAGCAGGATAGTGCAGTGGCACGATCCCTTTCCGAAGCCTTGTTACTTGTTTGCGCTGGTTGCAGGTGATTATGATTTGCTTGAAGACAGCTTCATTACGGCTTCCGGCCGCGAAGTTGCATTACAGCTATTTGTCGATAAAGGTCAGGCGCACAGAGGCGATTTTGCGCTGCAGGCATTAAAGCGTGCTATGCGCTGGGACGAGCAGCGTTTTAATCTGGAGTACGATCTGGATATTTATATGATCGTAGCAACAGATTTCTTTAACATGGGAGCGATGGAAAACAAAGGTCTGAATGTTTTTAACAGTAAATATGTACTGGCAGAAACTGCAACGGCAACAGATCGTGATTATTTTAATATCGAATCTATTATCGGCCATGAGTATTTTCACAACTGGACGGGTAACCGGGTAACATGCCGTGACTGGTTTCAGCTAAGCCTTAAAGAAGGGTTAACGGTTTTTCGTGATCAGGAGTTCAGTGCAGATATGGGCTCGGCTACACTATGCCGGATAGATGCGGTGAAGCTGATCCGCACCGCGCAGTTTGCTGAAGATGCCAGCCCAATGGCTCATCCAATCCGGCCTGAATCCGTGCTTGAGATGAATAACTTCTATACCGTAACCGTTTACGATAAAGGCGCTGAAGTGATTCGTATGCTGCAGACAATCCTCGGTAAAGAAGGTTTTGCTCAGGGGATGGCGTTGTATTTAAAACGGCATGATGGCCAGGCAGCAACCTGCGACGATTTTATTCAGGCGATGCAGGACGCCAACGGATACGACTTAACCCACTTTACGCTATGGTATAGCCAGTCGGGTACTGCGCAAGTCAATGTCAGTCAGCAATACGATACCGTCAGACAGACACTTACCTTGGCGCTAAGCCAACACACTGCGGCAACAGCAGATCAAACTGAAAAACAGGCACTGCAAATACCGGTACGGATTGAGTTACTACTGGATGGCGGTGAAAAACAATCTCATCTTCTGATGCTGACTGAAAAAGAGCAGACTTTCATTTTCAGCAACATCGGCAATGAGCCGGTTGTGGTATGGCTGGAACACTTTTCTGCTCCGGTGAAACTGCAGCAGCAAAGCTCAGATGAGGCACTTTTACACATCGCAGCCTGTGCAACCGATGGCGTGGCCCGTTGGGACGCGATGCAGCAGTTTTGGAGCCGCAAAGTGGCTGAAGTGATAGCCGGGAAAAATGCGCAGGATGTTTTACCGCCAAAATTGTTTCAAATGATGCAAAGCTGGTTGCGCAACCCCGAAGGTGACAAGGCCCTGATTGCAGAACTGTTATCACTACCTGATTTTGAGACTTTGGCGGAGCAATATGAGCAGATCCCAGTCGACGGCATTTTATCGGCGTTGGAAGAGTTCAGGCAAATTATCGCCGACAGGTTGCAAAGCGACTTTGTCAGCTGCTATCAGCAAGTGCCAGTATCAGCTTATCAGTATGACGAGGCGTCTGTCGGTAATCGCCGCTTAAGGGCATTGTGCCTTGGTTACATTGCGTTTCAACACAACAGCCAGCAATTGCTGCAAGCTCACTATCATCAGGCCGACAATATGTCAGACACTATTGCTGCTCTGATGGCCAGTCAGCAGGCGCAGACTGATACCTTCAAAGCGTTGCTTGCTGATTTTAGCCAGCGCTGGAATAGTGATGTACTGGTGATGGACAAAGCCTTTGGCTTGGCGGCTACGCAGCCTTCAGAGCAGGTTTTTACCAGCATCGAAGAGATGCAGAGCCACCCACTGTTCAGCTGGAAAAACCCAAATCGGGTAAGAGCGTTATTTTCAGCTTTTAGTATGAGAAACCCCAGGCAGTTCCACAGCGCAGATGGCAAAGGTTATCAGTTATTGCAGTACGCTGTGGCTAAAATGGATGCAATTAATCCTCAGGTTGCGGCCCGGCTGATAACGCCTTTACTGAGCTGGCGAAGATATGACGAAAATAGACAGCAGGTAATGCGCAATGTGCTGCAGGTTTTGGCCGACAGTTCATCGTTGAGTAATGATGTGTTTGAAAAAGTGAGTCGAAGTCTTAGCTAATGCGCCGCTATTTTTTTAATGCCATGCTTAGCGCGGAACAATGCTATGGTTATTATCGCGGCGACATTAAGAACGTCGTCGTTACTACCGATAGCGGGGAGCGTGTTCAACTGATGTTCAAGCACTTCCAGCGCTTTATCGGCAGTGATGGCATCCGTGGACGGTTTAGGCTCATCGTAAGTGAACAGGGTGCTTTTGTAAGCCTGGATAAAATTAATTAGAGCTTATACTTTAAACGCTGAATTAAAACAATGACTTGCTTAAAATGAACGTTTGGCCTTTAATTTCATAAGTTTAGCGTTTTCTTCGCTAATGATAGATGAAGAGGTTAAACCAGATGGGCAGTAATTAGTTTAAAAGTTGAGCGCAATTTGTAAAAAGTGAATACAAATCAACAGATTTCAAGCCTTGCAGCCCTTGCTTGCAGCTTGAAATGATGTAATTATTTTGGCTAAGTAGGCTGAGATCGGATCAGTTGGCTTAGTAATATAACTAAAAGAACATTTAAGAATCCTGCAGGGACAGGGGGGAGAAAACAAGATGAATAAAAGGTCAATAACCTTTGCTAAAAAGCCTTTAGCAGTGGGTGTTGCGTCAGCGCTGTTTGCCTTGTCATTGGCTCCGGCTCAGGCCGCATCCTGGGATCTGGGTGATGTAAATATCACTTTTGACTCAACATTTTCGTACGGCGCCAGCTGGCGTATGGAAGACCGCGACTGGGATACCATCAGTAAAGTCAATCATCCACGGTTTGACTGGACCGGCTATAACGCCGCGACTAATAATATCTATCTTCCATCCCAGATTTGGCAGCAACCGGGGGCTTACTCCAGCAACGGTGATGCAGGTAACTTAAACTATGATCGCGGTGATATGTTCAGTAGCCTGGCAAAAGGCCTGCATGAACTGTCCATAACCAAAGACAATATTGGTCTGTTCACCCGCTTTATGTATTTCTACGACTTCGCATTGATGGATAAAGACGGCGCTTATACCAATCCGGTATCAGGTCAGCGCGTTGATCCATGTGCCGATGACGATGCCCGCGACCTTGCTTGTCGTGACATTCGTCTGCTGGATGCCTATGTATACGGCAATTTTAGCTTTAACGACGGCATGAACCCGGTGTCAGTTAAAGTGGGTCAGCAAGTGCTGAGTTGGGGTGAAAGTACATTCATACCCCATGGTATTAATTCTACTCCAATCGATGTGGGGGTATTACGCTCTCCCGGCGCCGATTTGAAAGAGGCCTATATTCCCGTCGGCATGGCGGTGTTGAATATCGGTTTAACCGAAAATCTGTCAACTGAAATGTTTTATCAGTACGAATGGGTAAATAGCTATTTACCGGTACCTGGCAGCTATTTTTCAACCAACGACTTTGCCGGTGAAGGCGGATATTTGCAGAACGTACAGCTCGGTTTTGCAGGTAACCCGGACATAGATCTGGCGCACCTGCTTCAGAGTCTGAACACACTGGGCGCTGCGGTAGCCGGTGGCGCTATTACTCCGGCTCAGGCAGGACAGGCCTACCTTGCCTATCCGACGAAAGTAACTTTGCGTCCTTATGGCAGTGCCGGCGAAATCGAACCGGATGATGGTGGCCAATATGGTATTAAGTTTGACTACTTTGCATCGAACTTAAATGATACTGAATTCTCACTGTATTATATGAACTACCACAGCCGGGTACCGGTAATTTCTGGTATCGCATCTGATTTTTCGCAGGTAGGCGCAGATATCGGTCGCCTGGTAAATATGGCAGCAACCGGTGGTGTCACAAAAGACAATATTACCCAGCTGGCTGCGTTTTCTAAGGCGCTTGTTGAGTATCCTGAAGACATCAAGTTGTATGGTTTCAGTTTCAACACCACGCTCGGTGAAACGTCTGTCGCTGGTGAAATAGCGTACCGTCAGGATGAACCGTTACAAATTGATGACGTAGAAATATTGTATGCAGGTATGCCTGAACAGCTAGCGAATGCTGGCTTGCGCCCAGATTTAGCCGGTATTTCACAAATTGGTCGTGATCCGCGCTATGGCGAAAAAGTGCAGCCTGGGCAAAAAGCTAACGGTTTTATTTTAAGCGATACCCTGCAGGCACAGATGACATTTACCCATCTGTTTGGCCCAACGCTGGGCGCCGACAATTTTACTATGCTGGCCGAAGTTGGCGGTATCCGCATTCAGGATATGCCGGATCAAAGCGTGCTTAGGTTAAATGGACCCAATACCGATCGCAGCGGTGCGCCGCTGGTGAATGGCAACGGCGTTGAAATTCCAGGGTTACATACTGGTTTGTCAAACGGCGCGGAAACGAATCCGTTCCCAACAGCATCAGCCTGGGGTTATCGTTTACTGGCAAAAGCAGACTATAACAACGTTTTTGCTGGCGTTAACCTGTCTCAGCGCATGGTATTTGCACATGATGTCAACGGTATTACGCCTGATCCGCTGTTTATGTTTGTCGAAGACCGTAAATCTCTGGCCTATGCTGTTAGCTTTGATTATCTGAGCAAGTGGTCAGGAGAAGTGTCTTACAACGTATTCTGGGGCGGCCAGGGCACAACCAATAACGTTGCCGACCGTGACTTTATCTCTTTTAACATCAAGTACTCTATTTAAGGGACGAGCACTTATTATGAAAAAACTCACCCTAATTTCTTCAGCAATTGCATTAGTATTAAGCTGCTCTGTAGCTGCAAAAATCTCTCCGGAGCAAGCCGCACGGCTTGGCAACGACTTAACGCCGCTAGGCGGTGAGAAAGCCGCGAATGCAGACGGTTCTATTCCTGCGTGGAATGGTGGCATCACGTCAGCACCGGCGGGGTATACGCCAGGCATGCATCATCCGGATCCGTTTAAAGACGATAAGATACTGATGACGATTGATAAATCTAATGTCGATCAGTATAAAAACTTGCTAAGCCCGGGCCAGATCAAGTTGTTTGAGATTTATCCTGATACTTACAAGATGAATATCTATCAATCACGGCGTACCGCATCATTTCCTCAATATGTTTATGATGCGACTAAACAAATCGCTACCAAGGCTGAACTGATTGAAGGCGGCAATGGTATTGTGAATGCGGCTATCGGTATTCCGTTTCCTATTCCGCAAAATGGCCTTGAGGCTGTTTGGAACCATTTGTTGCGCTACCGTGGTGTAGCAGCAAGCCGTAACGGTGGCCAGGCTGCACCTACTGCAACGGGCGCTTTTACAATTATCGGCTTTGATGAGCAAATAATGTTTAAGTACTCTGAGCCGAATGCAACGCCAGAAGCGTTAACAGAAGAAAATATCCTGTTCCGCTTTAAACAAGGTGTAACTTCTCCGGCGCGTCTGGCTGGTACTGCACTGTTAGTACACGAGACCATGGATCAGGTTAAAACACCACGTCAGGCCTGGACATACAATACTGGCCAGCGCCGCGTTCGCCGTGCACCAAACGTAGCATATGATGCACCAGGTACAGCATCAGATGGCTTACGTACTACCGATGATTTTGACATGTTCAACGGCTCACCGGATCGTTATAACTGGACGCTGGTCGGCAAACAAGAGCTGTACATCCCTTATAACAGCTATAAGTTACACAGTAATGAAGTTAAGTATGCGGATTTACTGATGGCCGGTCACGTTAACCCAGATTATGTGCGCTGGGAAAAACACCGTGTCTGGGTTGTCGAAGCGAAACTAAAAGAGAATACACGTCATGTATATGGTAAACGTGTATTTTATATCGATGAAGACAGCTGGCAGATCCATGTTGCGGACTTATATGACAACCGTGATGAGTTGTATCGTGTAGCAGTAGCGCATGGCCTGAACTACTACGAAGTGCCTACGCACTGGAGTACGTTGGAAGTTTACCACGACCTTAACTCTCGTCGTTACATTGCGATTGGTTTGGATAACGAGGACAAAATGTACGATTTCTCAGTTAACCTGACTGACGCTGATTTTACGCCGGCAGCATTGCGTCGTGAAGGAACGCGGTAACCTGATAGTGGTATGACGACGGTTGGCCTGGTGCCAACCGTTTTTATTTTTGAATTTATTTAGAGTGAAAACTCAAAGTATGGCTAAAAAGATAATCTGTCTGGCAGCAGCGTGTGCGGCCTTATGTTCAGTAATGACGGCAACAGCGCAGTCTAATGATATGCAACCGCAAGCTGCTGATATTGCTGTATTAGCGCAGCATTCTTTGTTGACCGATATCGTTAATATTAACGGCCAGCAAATTGTTGCTGTAGGTGAGCGCGGGCATATTTTGTTAAGTCAGGACGGACAGAACTGGTTGCAGTCACCTGTTCCTGTGCAGGCTAACCTGAACGGCGTCTATTTTATTGATAAGCAACATGGCTGGGCAGTGGGGCATGATGCCAGTATCCTGGCTACACAAGATGGCGGTGCCAGCTGGCAGCTGCAGCATTATGCACCTGAGACAGATAAACCACTGTTTGACGTTTATTTTGCCGACAGTAATAGCGGCATCGCAGTAGGTGCGTATGGCTTGTTTTATCGGACTGAAGACGGCGGTGAGACCTGGCAAAAAGAGTTTCATCCTGAAGTGCTGTCAGAAGATGATCAGGCCTATCTTGAAGAGCTGAAAGAAACTGATCCAGACATGTATGAAGTTGAGCAAGGTGCTATTTTGCCGCATTTTAACCGCCTGTTTGCAGATGGTAACGTACTGTATATGGTGGGGGAAGCTGGTTTTGCAGCCAAAAGCATTGATAACGGCACTAGTTGGATCAGACTGGAGCCATTTTACAATGGCTCCTTGTTTGATATCACCAGAACACCGCAAATGGCATTACTAGCCGTTGGCTTACGCGGGCATGCGTTTTTAAGTCATGATCAGGGACAGAGCTGGCAACAGATTACGCTAAATGAAACTGCGACGTTGAATAGCGCGTTTTCTGACTACAACGGTCGCTTATATCTGGTCGGTAACGCCGGCACTTTACTGGTCAGCAATGATGATGGTGTTTCTTTTACTAATGTGTCTCTTGCCGACGGCAAAGCTATTGTCAACGGTCTGTTATGGCGCGATGAGCTGCTGTTGGTTACAGAAACAGGCATTAAAAGCATCAAGCAGAGTGAATTAAAATAACATGAGTGTAAATCGACTGGTTAATAAATTTGAATACGCATTGTTTCGCCATCGGGCAATGGTTATCGGCGCCTTTGTGCTGGCAACGTTGTTTTTACTGTTTAAAGCGACAACGATAAAACTTGATGCAGCGTTCACTAAAAATATCCCGCTAAAGCACGAGTATATGCAGACGTATTTACGTCATGCTCAGGATTTTGGCGGCGCGAATAATATTTTGATTTCGTTATGTGACGAAAGCGGTGATATTTTTAATGCGGGTTTCTTTGACACCTTACGCAAAGCACATGACGAATTGCTTTATACCTCTGGTGTCGATCGGGTTCAGGTTAAATCTTTATTTAGCCCAAGCACCCGCTTTGTTGAGGTCGTTGAAGACGGCTTTGCCGGTGGCCCGGTTATTCCGGCCGATTTCATCGCCAATGAAGCAGGGTTGGCTAAGGTAAAAGAAAACACTGAGAAAGCCGGCATCGTTGGACGTATGGTTGCTGATGATTACAGCTGCGCCATGATTTCAGCGCAGTTACTGGAGGTTGACCCAGACACTGGCGAAAAGTTAGATACGATAGGCCTAGCCGGTACGCTTGAGCAGAATATCCGCGCGAAATACCAGTCTGATAACATCAGCGTACATATTATTGGCTTTGCCAAAATGGTAGGTGATGTAGCCGAAGGGGCGAAAGGCGTATTAGTGTTTTTTGCTATCGCTATCGCCGTAACATCAATCATGGTGTTTTTCTTCTGCCGCTCACTGATGCTTACGGTATTGCCTATTGCCTGCTCATTGATTGCTGTTGTCTGGCAGATGGGCTTGCTGTCACTGATGGGGTTTGGCATTGACCCAATGTCTATTCTGGTGCCATTTTTAGTATTTGCCATTGGCGTAAGCCATGGCGTGCAAATGATCAACTCTACCGGCAAACGTGTTGCTGCCGGCATGGATGCAAAAACCGCTGCCCAGGCCAGTTTCCGTAAGTTATTGGTGCCAGGTGGTGTAGCGCTACTGTCTGATACGGTAGGCTTCTTAACGTTACTGATTATTGAGATTGGCGTTATCCGCGAGTTGGCTATCACGGCCAGTTTGGGTGTCGCCGTTATCATTCTGACTAACCTGATTTTACTGCCGGTACTGATGTCGTTTGTCCGTTTTAGTCAACGCTATAAAGCCCATGCTGCCGCGCCGTCTCCGACGAGTGACAAAATTTGGTTTGCGTTATCTGCTTTTGCCACCCGCAAGTATGCCGCCGTAATTTTGCTGATTACTGCCGCATTATTTGCTTTTGGTTTTATGCAGAGTCAGCAATTGAAAATAGGGGATTTACATGCCGGTGCGCCTGCGCTGCATGAAGACTCGCGTTATAACCAGGATACTTTTCTGATCACGGACCGCTATGCTATTTCTGTCGATTACCTCAATGTAATGGTTGAAACCATACCCAGCGCCTGTACAGAACACAGCATTATGGCCAAGATAGACCGGTTTCAGTGGTTGATGGAAAACGTCGAAGGCGTGCAGTCTACAGTATCGCTGGCATCAGTATCAAAATCGATCAATGCCGCCTTTAATGAGGGTAATGTGAAATGGCGGGTACTGCCGCGTAATACCCAAAGCCTGGTACAGGCGTCATCAAGGGTAGAAACCAGCACCGGTTTGCTAAATGCAGATTGCTCTGTCATGCCGGTGATTCTGTTTTTGCAGGACCATAAAGCTGAAACGATGGAGCGAGTGGTTGCTGCTGCTAAGCAATACGGTAAGGAAATCGGTGATGAGCAAACCCGGTTTATGCTGGCATCCGGCCCCGCAGGTGTCATGGCCGCGACAAACGAAGCGGTGTCAGAAGCCCAGCAGCCAATGATGTGGTACGTATATGGTGCAGTTATTGTGCTGTGTCTGTTAAGTTTCCGCTCAGTACGGGCAACGGTGTCAGTGATAGTGCCACTGTATGTCGTATCTGTACTGGCTACAGCGTTAATGACAGCACTGCAGATTGGCCTGACGGTATCAACCTTACCGGTTATAGCCCTTGGTGTCGGTATTGGGGTGGATTATGGTATTTATATCCTATCGAATATGACACAGATGTTGCGGGATGGTGCACCGTTGCGTCAGGCTTATTACGAGGCACTTAAAGAGAGGGGCAGTGCAGTGCTCTTCACCGGTATCACGCTGGCAATAGGTGTCAGTACCTGGGTATTCTCAGCTCTGAAATTCCAGGTAGATATGGGGATACTGTTAACCTTCATGTTTATCGTCAATATGCTTGGTGCAATAGTTGTTTTGCCCGCGCTTGCAGCATTTTTATGGCGAAAAAATTAGTTTCGTTTACTGCATGAATAAACACGAAAATGGCCGAAAGGCCATTTTCTATTTACAGCGAGTGAATAACTTCTCAGATACCTTAAAAATCACTGGTTTAACCAGCATAAAAGCCCAAAATAGTGCTCGAAAAGCGCTACAATAGGCACTACACTGCGCACCTGACACGCTCTGGTTTGTTCGGTAGCGCCTGCTGTGAAAGCAGTGACTGCAAAAAGGATACAAAAATGGCACTGATAGACGGTCAACCCTCTGTATTACTACAAAATGTTAATAAACTAATCCAACAGCGAGTAAAAGATCAGGTGAAACTGGTTGAAAAGTTCGCGAATACCCTTTACGGCAATATGTCTAATGAAGATTTGGTTGGCCGTAACGACAGTGATTTATACGGTGCAGCCCTTAGCTTGTGGCAAACGTTTAACAGCCATGCTGAGCCTGCAGCAAAGATCCGGGTTTTTAACCCCGAAATAGCCAAGCACGGTTGGGAATCTAAACACACTATTGTTGAAATGGTGGTGCAGGATATGCCATTCCTGGTTGACTCGGTGCGCATGGCCCTGAGCCGGCAAAGCATTACAGCACATTTGCTGCTGCATTACCCACTGCAGACCGAACGTGACAAAGATCAACAGATCACAGACTTCTTTAAGCTGGGTAGTAAAGCTAATGCCAGCACGCAACAGACCGTATTTCACATTGAAATCGATCGCGTTACAGACAAGGCCGCTATTCAGACACTGACAGACGAGCTGCACTCGGTAATGGAAGATGTTTCTCTGGCCGTGCAAGATTGGCTGCCGGCAAAAGAGAAATTGCAGGAAGTCATTAAAGCGCTGCCAAAACAAAGTGGCAAAGCCAGTGCAGAAGAAGTAAAGCAGGCCAGCGAATTTTTAAACTGGCTGGCAAAAGATAACTTCACACTGCTTGGTTACCGCGAATACACCATCACCCCGGTTAAGGGTGATTATAAAATCAGTGGCATTGATAAAAGCTCGCTGGGTTTGATGCGCCGCTCAGCATCACGTGATCTGATGTTGTCGGAATTGCCTGAAAGTGGCCGCAAACAAGCAGTCAACAATGCGCTTTTGATACTGACCAAGACCAACAATAAGTCACGCGTACACCGCCCGGCGTATATTGATTACATCGGCGTGAAGAAATTTGATAAAGACGGCAAAGTCATCGGCGAAGATCGTTTTATCGGTTTGTACTCTTCGTCACTTTATAACAACAGCGCTGGCGATATTCCGCTGTTAAAAAGCAAACTGGCTAAAGTTATGCAGATGTCTGAGTTTGCAACAGGCACTCATGCCTACAAAGCGTTGCTGAATATTCTGGAAACTTACCCGCGTGATGAGCTAATCCAAGCCACAGCAGATGAACTGTTGCATGTTGCAATGGGCGTGTTGCAAATGCAGGAGCGTGATATGACGCGCCTGTTTATGCGCAAAGACAGCTTTGGCCGTTTCGTCAGTGCTATGGTGTATGTACCGCGCGAGCGCTATAACACCCAACTGCGTAAAGAGACTCAGGCCATACTGCAGCGTGCTCTTGGTAGCAATGAACCGGTAGAGTTTACCACTTATTTTTCTGAATCTGTGCTGGCACGTACTCATTATCTGGTGCGGATCAGCGATAGCCATGTCGAGTATAAAGTGAAAGATATCGAACGTAATCTGGTAGAAGCGGCCCGTACCTGGGAAGATAAATTAGAAAGCGCCTTAATTGGGGTATACGGCGAGGCACGTGGTCGTGAGCTAATCAGCAAATACGTCAATGCGTTTCCACGTAGCTACAAAGAGGAAATGCTACCAAATGATGCGCTGGTAGATATCGGCAAGCTGGAATCACTGAATGATGATCATAAGCTGGAAATGCTGTTCTACCGGCCGCAGGAAGAAAAAGCCGACAGCAAAGCCGTAAGGTTAAATCTGTTCCATAAAGATCATCCGATCCATTTGTCTGATGTGCTGCCAATGCTGGAAAACTTTGGCCTGCGTGTTATCGGTGAAACACCTTATGCAGTGAAATGTGCCGATGGCTCTGTCAGCTGGGTGCTTAACTTCGCAATGGAGCTAAACTGTGCATTGCCAGCAGATTTTGAAGCTGCGCAGCAATCATTCCAGGAGTCTTTTGCCAAGGTATGGAATGGCGAGCTGGAAGATGATGGTTTTAACCGGTTAATCCTTGGTGCCGGGTTGAGCGGCCGCGAGGCTTCTTTGCTGCGTGCTTTAGCGAAATACAAGCGTCAGATTGGCGGTACGTTCAGCCAGTCTTATGTGGAAAACACCTTTGCCCGCTACGCTGAGCTTGCTAACCTGCTGGTGCAGCTGTTTAACAGCAAGTTTGACCCTAAATCCAAAGCGACACCTAAAGCGATTGAGAAACTGGAAGAACAGATTGTTTCATCGCTGGAAAATGTTGCCAACCTGGATGATGACCGCATAGTACGTCGTTTTGTCGATATGATTAATGCCACACTGCGTACAAACTATTTCCAAAAAAGTGCGCAGGGCACAGATAAACCTTATATCTCATTTAAGATTAAGTCGGATTTAATTCCGGACATGCCACTGCCGACACCGATGTTTGAGATTTTTGTCTACTCACCGCGGGTAGAAGGTGTGCATTTGCGTTTTGGTAAAGTTGCCCGCGGCGGTTTACGCTGGTCAGATCGCCGGGAAGATTTCCGTACTGAAGTACTGGGTCTGGTAAAAGCACAAACCGTTAAAAATACCGTAATAGTACCTACCGGTTCTAAAGGTGGTTTTGTTTGTAAGAAACTGCCGGAAACAGGTGGCCGTGAAGCATTCCTGAACGAAGGTAAAGACTGTTACCGCACCTTTATCCGCGGTTTACTTGACGTAACCGATAATATTGTGCAGGGTGCGATAGTACCGCCGAAAGACGTAGTTCGTCATGATGAGGATGATCCGTATCTGGTGGTAGCGGCTGACAAAGGCACCGCGACCTTCTCTGATATTTCAAATGGTATTTCAGAAGAATATGGTTTCTGGCTCGGTGATGCGTTTGCTTCAGGCGGTTCAAACGGCTATGACCACAAGAAGATGGGCATTACTGCGCGTGGCGGTTGGGAATCGGTAAAACGTCACTTCCGTGAAATAGGCATCGATTGTCAAACCACCGACTTTACCTGTGTAGGCATAGGTGACATGGCAGGTGATGTGTTTGGTAACGGCATGTTGCTATCAAAACATATCCGCCTGCAGGTTGCATTTAACCACATGCATATCTTTGTAGACCCTAACCCTGATTCAGCCAGGAGCTGGGAAGAGCGCAACCGGATGTTTAATCTGCCTACATCCACCTGGGATGACTATGATAAGTCTCTTATTTCTGAAGGCGGCGGTATCTTCTTACGTAGTGCCAAAGCCATTAAGTTGTCACCACAGATGAAGGAAATGCTGGGCACAACCAAAGCCAGCATGACACCGAACGAGCTGATCCGTGAAGCCTTGATGATGCCGGTTGACCTTATCTGGAATGGTGGTATCGGTACTTACGTTAAAGCAACCAGCGAAAGCCACGCAGAAGTTGGCGATCGCGGTTCAGAGCCGCTGCGGGTAAACGGTAAAGACCTGAAAGCGAAAATCATCGGCGAAGGTGGCAACCTTGGGGCGACGCAACGTGGCCGTATTGAATACGCGATGAACGGCGGGCGGGTCAACACTGACTTCGTTGATAACGTGGGTGGGGTGACTTGCTCAGACAATGAAGTAAACATTAAGATCCTGCTCAATACATTGGTTGCCGGTGGTGATTTAACGCTGAAACAGCGTAATAAATTGCTGCTAGATATGACTGAAGATGTGGCTGCAATTGTTATTAAAGACTGTTACCGTCAGACGCAGAGTATCAGTATTTCGTCTTTGTTAGGCGCTGAGCAGCTAAAAGAATATACCCGTTTTATTCATACACTGGAAAAAGACGGCAAGTTAAACCGAGAGCTGGAGTTCCTGCCGTCAGATGATGAGTTGGCTGAGCGCATGGCTAAAGGGCAGGGTTTAACCCGTCCTGAGCTGTCTATCCTGACTGCTTACGGTAAAATGGTGTTGAAAGAGCGTCTGGTACTGCCAGAGATTTATGAAAACGCTTATTTCAAACGTCAGTTGTTTGCTAACTTCCCGCAAATGTTGCAGGACAAGTACGCTGCAGAGATGGAAAACCATCCGCTAAAAGCAGAAATTATCGCGACCAAACTAGCCAATATGCTGGTTAACGAGATGGGACCTAATTTTGCGCAGCGTATGCAGGAAGAGACTGGTGCCGGTGTCGGTGAAGTAACACTGTGTTATGCCATTGCGCGTGACCTGTTTGATTTATCGCCAATGTGGCGCAAGCTGGAACAGCTGGATAACGTGATACCTGCTGCGCTGCAAAGCAAGCTGCTACATCAGTTGCGCCGCACAATGCGCCGGGCAACCCGCTGGTTCCTGCGTCACCGTAACAAGGCGTTGGATATTCAGCAAACTATCGACTTCTTCAAACCAGCTTATCAGCAGTTAAACAAAGAACTGCCAGCTTATCTGGCGGCATCTGAAGCTGAACAGCTGTTACACAAGCAATCGGCACTTACAGAGCAGGGCGTACCGCAGGATATCGCCCAGTATCTGGCACAATTAAGTACAGTGTTCTCTGTGATGGATATTGCACAGGTGGCCGATGCTGAGAAGATTTCACTTTCAATGGTCGCTGAGATCTACTTCAAACTGGGTGACAAGCTTGATTTGCACTGGTTCCTGGAACAGATCACCAATCAGCCGGTATCAAATCACTGGCAGGCATTGGCCAGAGCGTCTTACCGTGAAGAGTTGGACTGGCAGCAACGTGCATTATCTGCTGTTGTAGTGCGCAGTTGCGGTAAGGTCTGCGAAGCAGATGAGGTTATCAGCAGCTGGATTAATGAACATGATGCTTTGCTTGAGCGCTGGCGCTTAATGTTGGCGGAGTTCAAAACAACTAAGAGTCATGAGTTTGCTAAGTTCTCGGTAGCACTGCGTGAATTAATGTTGTTAAGTCACCACTGCGACCCTGTAAAATAACAGGCTAAATGGCTACAATACCCCGGCTGGTCCGGGGTATTTTTTTGTTTTTAAAAGGCAATTTATGTTTTATCCAATCGCGCAAAAAGTTATGTTCGCCTGTGATGCCGAATGGTCTCACAACTTTGCTCTTGGCAGCCTGAAACGGCTGGCTCATACGCCTGCGGCAGCTTTGTGGCGCCAGCAATTGCCAATGAAGCCTGTTACTGTTGCTGGGATCCGGTTTGACAATCCACTGGGTCTGGCTGCGGGTTTAGATAAGAATGCCGAGTGTATTGATGCTTTTGGCCAGATGGGCTTCGGTTTTATTGAAGTGGGTACCGTTACCCCAAGAGCACAGCAGGGCAATGACAAACCCCGTTTGTTTCGTTTGCCACAGGCTAATGCCATTATTAACCGCATGGGTTTTAACAACAAAGGTGTTGATTATCTGGTCGAAAATGTTAAAAAGGCCAGTTACAAAGGTGTGCTTGGTATCAATATCGGTAAGAATAAAGATACGCCGAACGAGCAGGGTAAAGATGACTATATCCACTGTATGCGTAAAGTCTATGCGCATGCCAGCTATATCACAGTGAATATATCCTCACCAAACACTCCCGGTTTGCGTGATCTGCAATTTGGTGATGCGTTGTATGATCTGTTGCAAAGTGTGAAAAATGAGCAGCTGGATTTGCAGGCCCGGCATGACAAGTACGTGCCGGTGTTTGTAAAAATTGCGCCGGATATGGATCTGGTGGCTGTAAATCAGGTTGCAGAATCACTGCTAAACAGCAAGATGGACGGTGTAATAGCGACCAACACCACATTAGACAGGAGCCTGGTACAGGGCCTGCAGTATGCAGACGAAGCAGGTGGTCTGAGTGGACAGCCCGTCAGACAAAAAAGTACTGAGGTATTGCGCCAACTAAGAGCCGCCGTAGGGACTAAGCTGCCAATAATTGGTGTTGGCGGAATAGATGACGCTGAATCAGCGCAGGAAAAACTGGCGGCAGGTGCAAATCTGTTACAAGTTTACACCGGTTTTATTTACCGTGGGCCAGAGCTGATAAAACAGATCGTTACTAGCTTATAAGGATCAGTAGCTGATCTTGGTATGTTATAACCAAAAGGTCTTTAACATCTTGATCAGCATAGTGTATTTCTGTAACTGCATAATTGTTAGTCAACCGGTTTTTAATAGGGAATCTTATGCTTAGGCCGTCAGAGCGCTGGTTTTGGACATACTGCAATAAAAAAGACCGCTTGTTGCTGGATATCAGCGACGAGGCGCAGTTTTGTTCACCTTTTGCTCAGTCTCAGCTGATCCAACAGCCGCAAAAGCAGCCGTTGTCGATGGCAGAAGCACAGGCGTTCTGGCAAATAGACGAGAGTTTGCAGCAATTGGATTTGCCAGCGGCAGTCCGCCTGGAGTTATGCCTTACCGCACTATGTGCGCCTTTTGTCCAGCAACAGGCGCACAAAAGCTGGTACTTTCAACAGGGCCAGCAGTATGAGCCTGCTCAGTTTGACGTGGTGACGATGCGCGGCCTGAGCAGCCAATATGCGCTGGTACTGTCTACCGACACAGAATGTGCAAACTGTCTGTTATTAGGCGAAATCACGACGCTGGCCGGCAAAGTACTGCCAAGGTTGCAGATTATCCGCGTGCTGGCAAATCGTATTAGCTCACTGAAAACTACGGTGTCTTACCGGCAGATTGCCTGAATTTACCAATCTGTTATTTCCCTGCTGTGTTTAACCGACTAAACTAGCGGCATTTGATATTGCCGTGAATCTAATCTATGCCTGCTGTTGTTTCTTCTGCTGAACTTGATGCTTTTTTTAACTTGCTTAACTCTGCTGTTAGCGGCCAACAGTTACTTAAACTGGTATTGAGTAAATATCGCGGCAGTGAACCCTTGAAGCAGATTCAGGTGCGCCCGGTGCAGTTAAAACAGCAATGGCTGCTTAGTTTTACCTATAAATATCAGACAAATGATGTAACACGTAACCTTGATGCTGCAGATGCGCTAACAGAAATCCACAGTTTACTGGGTAATAGCTTTAGCGCTGCAAACTTATTCACCGCAGATGCGGAAGCACAACTTGCCATCAGCAAAAAGGGAAAGGTGTTGTATCAGGTGAAGCAACTGCAGCACTCCGCCACAGCGCAGGCTGCCACTCATAACCGTGAAAAGCATCGCTACCTGTCGCTGCAAAGGCCTTTTTTGCAGGAGCTTGGCGTGACTGATGCGCAACAGCAGTTGATACCGTCGATGTCGCGTAAATGGAAGCAGATAAACAAGTTTATTGAAATTTTTTCTAATGCCGTGCAGGAATCTGGCTTGAAACAACGGCAGCAGCTGCATGTAGCGGATTTTGGTTCAGGTAAAGCCTACCTGACTTTCGCCATGCATGACTACCTGACCAATACTTTAGGGCTACAAGCAAAAGTTACCGGAGTTGAGCTAAGACAAAACCTGGTCGACTTATGTAATAACACAGCTGAAAAACTGTCGTTAGCGGGCATACATTTTGAACAGGGTGACGTAAAGCACTTTAAAGCCCGGGGTATCAATGTCATGATAGCACTGCATGCTTGCGACATCGCGACCGATTATGCGATTCATATGGGTATAGCAACAGGTGCAGAAATCATCATGTGTTCGCCTTGTTGCCATAAACAATTACGCCCACAAATGAAGCTGCCAGCGGTGCTGGCACCGATGTTAACCCATGGCATCCATCTGGGGCAGGAAGCTGAGATGGTAACCGACAGTGTTCGGGCATTGCTGCTGGAAGCTTTTGGCTATAACACAAAAGTATTCGAGTTTGTTTCGCTCGAGCACACCAGCAAAAACAAGATGATTTTAGCAATAAAAAATAAACAAAAAATTAACAAAGAAAAATATTTATCCCAAGTGTCTGAAATAAAACAATTTTATGGTATAAATCAGCATTATCTTGAACGCTTGCTGAATATCACGGATGAAATTAAGTAACGCGTTAATCACAAAAACTTCACCTGTACAAAATTGACTTAGCGCGTCAGCCGCCTGTAGTCTGATCCGAAAGCTTAATGTTGTTAAGCATTAATCAGTAAATCGTTTCTTTACTGTCAGGATAAGGATGCAGAGGCTATGAAAACAGTACCAGCACATAGTGATACCCGTCGCAGCAAGATCACCAAGGCGGTCATTCCCGTTGCGGGCTTAGGCACGAGAATGTTGCCGGCAACAAAAGCCATTCCGAAAGAAATGTTACCGGTGCTGGATAAACCTTTGATCCAGCATGTAGTGCAGGAAGCTGTCGCGGCCGGGATGACGGAGATTGTACTGGTAACACACTCTTCAAAAAACAGTATTGAAAACCACTTTGATACCAGTTTTGAGCTGGAAGCTACGCTGGAAAAACGCGTTAAGCGACAGCTGCTCGAGGAAGTTCGCAGCATCACCCCCAAGAATGTCACTCTGATTTCAGTGCGCCAACCGGTAGCGCTGGGGCTGGGAAATGCCATCATGTGTGCTTACCCGGTGGTTGGTCACAATCCTTTTGCAATTTTGCTGCCGGATGTTCTGGTCGACCAGCATCAGTGCGACCCTGCTAAAGACAATTTGGCGGCAATGATGACGCGCTACAGTGAAACCGGGGCCAGTCAGATTATGGTCGAGCCGGTACCCGGTAATATGGTTAATCAGTACGGTATTGTTGACTTGAATGATGCAAGCCTAAATGCCGGCACCAGCGCAACGATAACTGACATGATTGAGAAACCTGCCATCAATGAAGCACCAAGTAATTTTGCGATTACAGGTCGTTATGTGCTGTCAGAACATATCTGGGACTTGCTTGCTCATATACCGCCCGGCGCCGGCGATGAAATACAGCTTACCGATGCGATATATCAGCTGTGTTTACGCGAGAAGACAGAGGCATATCATATCATTGGTAAGAGCCATGACTGCGGCACCAAGCTGGGGCTGATACAGGCGAATATCGAGTACGCATTGCAGCATGAAAAATATGCTCAGCCCTTGCGTGCCACCATCGAGCGCATTTTCGCAGATCTGAATAAAGATAAGCGACACCTGCAGCTGTTAAAAACAGTGTAAGAGGGATACAAGTTATGCAAAACAGCATACCGCATATCCATAAAAGTCAGCCTGTGGCAGGCGTATCTTTTTGCTTGCTGACACAGGAACAAATTGTGCAAAGTGTCATGTCACTGGCACCGGAAGATGAAGCTTTAAGACTGGTGGTGACGACCAATGTTGATCATATGGTCACAATGCGCAGACAGCCAGAATTCAAACATGCCTGTGAAAATGCCTGGCTGGTTACCGCAGACGGCTTTCCGGTTGTGAGTTTGCTTAAAATGTTACACATTGCTACGCCGGGGCGTATAACGGGTGCCGATTTATTTCCGGCCATCCTTGGTAGCTTAAGCCCGGTGTGGCATTCACCGTTTTTTGTCTGTGCCAGCGAAGCCACGGCGGATTATCTGCGTTGCTGGTTAGCCGGTAGAGGTTACACCAATCCGGAACAACGCGTTATCGTACCTGAGTTTGGTTTTGAAAAAGACGCACTGCGCAGCAACGAAATGCTAAAGCAGATCCGGGCTGTTGCTACTACCCATCTGTTTTTTGGTGTCGGAGCACCCAAATCCGAATTATGGATGCAAAAACACAGAGCGCAACTTGCCGGTATGTATGGCTTTGGCTTTGGTGCCGGGCTGGATTTTTTTGCTGGTACAGCCAAACGGGCCCCGCAGTGGGTGCAACATGTGAACATGGAATGGGCGTGGCGCTTGTTTTCTAACCCGCGGCGTTTAGCAAAACGCTATCTGGTTGATTCATGGAGTTTTCTGCGGATAGCACTGACAGAATACAGGTTGACTGCGAAGGAGAGTCGCTAATGTCTTCATCCTCTATGATGTTGCCTGATGCCATTATTGATTGTTCTCATTTAGGCCGTAAAACGACAGGTATCGAGCGCATTACAGAAGAGTTATTTTCTGATGAAGCGCTTGGTAACAGCCAGGTTGTCAGATTAAAGTCGCGTAGTATCAGCGGTATGCTATTACAGCAGTGGTTTGGCATTTTGTATGCGGCGCTTAAGTACCCTGATAGCTTAATCATCACTCCGGGTTTTCCACCTTCGGTGCTGGCAACGCTGATGTTAAATGACAGGCTTATCCCTTATATCCATGATGTTTTTCTATTGACCCGCCAGCATGAGCTTAATCGCAAGGCAAGGCTTTATATGCGGCCGTCTTTCGCTTTTGCGGTAAAAAGATTAAAGCGCTTTTTCGTCAACTCAGAAAAAACCAAGCAGGATCTGCAGCAGTTCTGCCAGCCTGATGCGCAGATCATTATGTTACGGCCTCAGGTACGAAATGTATTTGAGTTGCAGCATGATGAACAGCGCTATGCCAGAATTGAACCGGCCAGATTAAAGCTGGTGATGCTGGGTACCGTAGAGCCGCGTAAGAATTATGCGGCGGCTGTGGCTATTCTCAATGAACTACGGGCCAGGTCAGGTAGTGAGGTGGAGCTGCATGTTGTAGGACGGCTAGGCTGGGGGCCGGATGCCAATTTACTGCAGAATACCCCTGGCGTGGTGTGCTATGGCTATCTCAGCGCGGATGAGATCAGAGCGTTAATAAGCAGTGCGACCTTTTATTTGTCTACGTCGCATGACGAAGGTTTAGGCTTGCCGCTGTTAGAGCTGCAGTACAGTGGTATAGCTGTAGTTGCGGCTAAAATACCGGTATTTGCCGAAGTATTGGGTAATTCCGGATTGCTGATAGATACCGGCGACGCTGTACAGGCGGCTGAGAAAATTCTGGCATTTTGCCAGGACAGCGCCGCGATGCAGCAGCAAGCTGAACTTGCCAGGCTGAATATTCAGCGCTGGAATGCCCTGGCAATGGCAGACAAAGCCAATGCTGCGGCGCTGATCTCAGGGTAGGGTAAGCAGTGTTTTTCAATGGCATAAACAATTTTCGCGCGCTGGCTATTTTTCTGATCGTCTGCGGCCACTGCTTCTGGATCTCAAATTGGTACCCGGAGCAAACCTGGGAGAAAGTGTATTTGTACATGATACCCGGTGGCACCTTCTTCTTTGCTTTTATCAGTGGTTTTCTGTTCGCACACCTTAACGTCAATACGTTCCGTTATGCTGATTTTATCGGAAAAAAGTGGCGCAATATTGCCTCACCTTATCTTTTCCTATCGATTCCGGTGATATGTCTGGCGGTTGTTATTCAGTATCCGGGATATTTTGTCGATGAACGTTCTGGCCTGTATTATCAATATATTCAGCCATTTATACAGTATCTACTGACCGGGCGGGTACTGACGGGATACTGGTATATACCCTTTATAATGCTGGTGTTTGCAATTTCGCCGCTATTGGTTAGGTTTTACCGCATGCAAAATCAGCTGTTGCAACTGGTTGTCGTTGGCACTTTGCTGGTAATCGCGATGTTTGTGCATCGCTCAGAAGATAACCTGAATCCGCTGCAGAGTTTTGTCTATTTTCTGCCTGTGTTCATGTTTGGCATGGTATTTAATCGTCATTACGCATTGTTGAAGGATAACTATCGCGCTCTACCGTGGGTGTTGCTTATCTGTTCTCTGATGTTGTCAGTGTATCAAAGTGCCTGGTTGGGTATTGCACATAACGCGCACAAAGCATTTTTCGAGTATGCTGGTGCAGATTTGAAGTTAGTGGAAAAGGTGATGCAGGCAGTAGCAATTTTGCTACTGTTTGAACGCTACTGGCATAAGCGTTACCGGTTGATTGACCTTATCGCATCGGCCAGTTTTGCAATATTTTTTCTGCACCCGATTGTGATTGCCGTATTTAAGCGGGTGCTGCAGAACAATTTTGCCGGCTTTATGTACTGGCATGTTCTGACGTTTACGGTTTTCTTTACTACGTTGTTGCTGGCCTGGTGTGCGAAGCAGGTTCTGGGTTCGTACAGCAGACGGGTAATAGGCTGGTAAAGGGTATTTTAAAGGAGCTGTTATGTTTACACCTGTAATTATGGCCGGGGGTTCAGGTACCCGTTTATGGCCGCTGTCGCGTGGTAATTTTCCCAAGCAGTTTTTACCACTGACAGGGCGTCACACTATGTTGCAACAAACATTACTGCGCCTGAGCGGGCTGCAGCATAGTACGCCATTGCTGATCTGTAATGAAGACCATCGTTTTATAGCGGCGGAGCAGATCCGGCAGTTGGGTAATGGTAAAGCAGATATTCTGCTGGAGCCGGCAGGACGCAATACGGCGCCGGCAATCGCACTTGCCGCGCTGCGAGCCAAGCAACAGGGCCACGCTGAAGCTGTGCTGCTGGTGCTGGCGGCAGATCATGTAATAAACAATACACCTGCTTTCCAGCAGGCAGTTGAACAAGCCTTGCCTTTGGCACAGGGCGGACAACTGGTTACCTTTGGCATAGTGCCGTCAAGTGCAGAAACAGGCTATGGCTATATTAAACGTGGTGAAAAATCAGGTAACGCGTATCGGGTAGACAGTTTTATTGAAAAGCCGGATTTGAGCACTGCAGAGTTTTATCTGCAAAGCGGAGAATACTACTGGAACAGCGGTATGTTTATGTTTCGTGCTGATATTTACCTGCAGCAGTTACAGAAGTTCAGACCGGATATTTATGCCGCCTGTGAAGCTGCAATGACAGAACAAGTTGCTGATTTAGAGTTTGTCCGGGTAAACAAAACCGCTTTTGAAGCTTGCCCATCGGATTCTATCGATTATGCCGTGATGGAAAAAACTGAACATGCTGTTGCCGTGCCGCTCGATGCCGGCTGGAATGATGTCGGCGGCTTTGCAGCGCTTTGGCAGGTATCGGCAAAAGATTCTGATGGCAATGTTTTGTGTGGCGACGTACTGGCACTGGACAGTGAAAACAGTTACGTACGCAGCGATGACAAACTGGTGGCGGCTATCGGAGTGAAAGATTTGGTAGTGATCAGCACCAAAGATGCCGTAATGGTGGCGCACAAAGACCAGGCCCAGCAGGTTAAGCAAATTGTTAACCAATTAGCCCAGATGGGACGCAGCGAAGCGGTGTTTCACCGTGAGGTATACCGGCCATGGGGTAAATACGATTCAGTAGATTGTGCCGAGCGTTTTCAGGTTAAACGGATCACCGTAAAACCCGGCGCAAAATTGTCGGTACAAATGCACCATCACCGGGCAGAACATTGGATAGTGGTGTCTGGTACTGCCAGGGTCACTATTGATGGCAAAGAGCAGTATGTTACTGAAAACCAATCTGTTTACATACCAATCACCGCAGTGCATGCATTGGAGAACCCCGGCAAAGTGCCACTTGAGCTTATAGAAGTACAGTCAGGCGCTTATCTGGGAGAAGACGACATAGTGCGTTTTGAAGACCGATACGGGAGAGCCTGATCAGATGCAAAAACTGACATGTTTTAAAGCCTACGATATCCGCGGCAAACTCGGCGAGCAGCTTAACACCGATATTGCTTATCGTATTGGCCGGGCCTTTGGCGAATTTCTTCAGCCCAAACAAGTGGTGCTGGGGGGCGATGTCCGCGCCAGCTCAGAGGATCTGAAACAGGCGCTGGCAGAAGGTCTGATGGACGCAGGCAGTGATGTGATAGATCTTGGCATGACCGGCACAGAAGAGGTGTATTTCGCCACCTTTTATCTTGACGTTGATGGTGGTATCGAAGTTACCGCCAGCCATAATCCTATCGACTATAACGGCATGAAGCTGGTACAAAAAGGTGCCAGACCAATCAGCGGAGATAGTGGGCTGTTCGCCATTCAGCAGCTTGCCGAACAGGCCGATTTTAAGCCTGTTACGCAGCGCGGGAAATACAGCAGAAAATCGGTGGTGGATGCCTATATCGAACACTTGCTCAGTTATGTCGATTTAGCGCTGTTTGAACCTTTGAACATTGTAGTTAATTCCGGCAATGGTGCTGCAGGCCATGTTATTGATGCACTGGAGCAGGCGTTCACCCAACACAAAGTACCGGTGAACTTTATTAAAGTGCATCACCAGCCTGATGCGACTTTCCCCAATGGTATACCTAACCCACTGTTGGTGGAGAATCGCGCCGATACCCGCAGCGCTGTGCTGGAGCAAAAAGCTGACTTTGGTATTGCCTGGGATGGTGACTTTGACCGCTGCTTTTTATTCGATGAGCAGGGCCGCTTTATCGAAGGGTATTACATAGTGGGTTTACTGGCTGAAGCTTTCCTGCAAAAAAATCAGGGCGCCAAAATCATTCATGATCCGCGTTTAACCTGGAATACCATCGATCTGGCAATCAGGGCAGGTGGCATGCCGGTGCAATCCAAGACCGGACACGCTTTTATTAAAGAGCGTATGCGCCAGGAAGATGCGGTGTATGGCGGCGAAATGAGCGCACATCACTATTTTCGTGATTTCGCGTACTGCGACAGCGGCATGATCCCTTGGCTGTTGGTTGCGGAGCTGATGTGTCGCAAAGCCCAGCCTTTATCTGAACTGGTCGACCAGCGCATAGCGGCTTTCCCTTCATCTGGCGAAATCAACTTCACGCTGTCAGATCCACAGCAGGCAATAGAGCGCGTTATGCAGCATTATCTGTCGGAAGCCTTGGTTGTGGACAGAACAGATGGTATCAGCCTGGAGTTTGCTAACTGGCGTTTTAACCTGCGAAGCTCAAATACTGAACCGGTAGTACGGCTGAATGTGGAAAGCCGGGGTGATATTGATTTGATGCGCCGTTACACCGATGAAATCAGCAAGTTACTGGTGGCAGCATGAAAATTCTGGTGAACCATTTACTCGAACCTGCAAACCGTATTTCCGGGATCAGCAAATACTTATTTTCGCTGCTGGAAGAGCTGGTAAAAACCGGCAGGCATCAATACGTGTTGTTAACGTCGTGGGATGAGGAGTGCCTTCCCGCAGCACTTAGAACACCTGCGTTGACGGTAGTATCGGTTCCCTACATTGAGTCAACGCCGCGTAATCTGTTACGCCAGTTAACACTGGTGCCTAAGATCATGCAGCAGCAACAGGCTGATATCGAATTTAACTGTAACCCTCTGGGGGGCTTTCTTGGTAGTTGGCCAAGAGTAACGGTAACGCATGATCTGTATTTTAATGTGTCACCGGCCTCTTACAAAGCGCATCACAGGCTGTGGTGGAAGCTGTTCTATCCGCTAACCTGCCGCTCTGCCAGCAATATTATCTGTGTTTCAGAAAATACCCAGCGAGATCTGGTGCGGTATTTCCCCCGGTATGCGGATAAAACAACTGTGATTGCTGAAGGGCCTTGCCTGAATGTGCCTGAGAGTATCAACAGCGACACACAACAGCGGGAGAACTTTGGGCTTTTTGTTGCAAACGTGTCGCCAAACAAAGGTGCCGATACCTTAGTTAAGGCGTTGGGTTTGCTGCGGGGCTGCCAGCGCGAGATAGTTGTTAAGCACGTCGGGGCCGACAATGAAGGTAAGTTTGCCCGGATGGTCGCAACTATTCCGGATGGTGTAGCGCCGGTGTCAATTGGTTATGTCAGTGACGCGGAGCTGAGCAGCTTGTATCGCAAAGCCAGATTTTTGGCATTCCCGTCGCGTTATGAGGGGTTCGGCTTGCCTGTTATAGAGGCTCAGGCCCACGGTACGCCGGTTATTGCCTCAGATATCCCTGTGCTGCGTGAAGTCGCCGGTGAAGGCGCAGTGTATTTCCCGCCGGGAGATGCCAGTGAGCTTGCCCGACATATGTATGCCTTATTAAATAATGACAAGATGTTCAGTGAGCTGTCAGAAAAGGCATTGCAGAATCAGAAACGATTCAGCTGGCGTAAAGCAGCCAGACAAACCGAACAGGTGTTTACGCAGCTAGGCTGCGCCACAGTGGCCAGCCAACGCCAGTTAAACTAACTTAAGGTAACAACATGACTTACAAATCAACACTTTTTTCAGTTCATCCGCTGGATCCCTATGGCAGTAAAGTTGGCGGTATTGAAACCCATGTACGTCAGTTACTGAAATATTGCCCGCCTGACATGCGGCTGGTACTGATAGGCGTAGACGACAGCGGTAAGCGGAAGCTTGGTGAGCTGACAGAAGTTGAGTTGTATGGTGGGCGCTTTTTATTTATGCCGATTATGCATTGTCAGCATGAAGCGGTGAACTCAGCGGCAAAGTCACTGTTTCAATCAACCACACTACGATTTTTTGTCAACTTTATCCGTTTCAGCGGCCGCATCCGTGCCCTGGCAAAAGAAATGCCGTCGAGTTTTGATATTCAGCGCTATGAGTTTTCCTGGTTGTGCCGCCTGTTTGGCTTTGATTATGTATTAACAACCCATGGTGATGCTAATCCGGATCAACCGATGGACTCGTTGCTGAGCCGCTACTGGTTTCTGCATAAGTTTAATGAGAAACACGCAGTTCATGGTGCACAGCACGTATATTCGGTTAACCAGCAGCAAACCGACAGGATCCGCGCCGATTATCCAAAAGCAGCAGCAAAAACTGATTTTATGACAGTAAGTGTGGACGACCAGCTGTTTAAACCAACACCTTACCTGCAGCTGGATGGGCCGTTGAAGGTCGCATTTGTCGGACGGTTAGATACATTTAAACGCCCGGGTATGATGTTTAAAGTGATAGCTGAGCTGGCCCGCCAAACTGATGATCAGGTCGAGTTTCATTATGTTGGTGCGGCAAAACCGCATAGTTTTTCCGAGTTTTCAAGCATTGCGCACCTGAGTACCTGTCATGGTTTTAAAACATCCGCTGACGTAGCAAAACTGTGGCCGCAGTGGCATATGGGGATCGTCACATCGGTATTTGAAGGCATGCCGGTGTATGTGCTTGAAGCCCTGTGCGCAGGCCGGCCGGTATGCTCTGTTAATTTGCCACAGCTATCACTGGTGATCGATAACGACGTAAACGGCGCAGTACTTACAGCGAATGAAGACTCAGAGCAAATAGTGCAGCAGTTGGCTCAGCAGATGTTGCACTACTGGCAGAAAATACGCAGCGGCCAACTGCAACCGGAAGTAGTGAGCCAAA